>MDSZ01086166.1_pt1 | contig 13752 bp, 16 predicted proteins | sample 811201 | NCBI WGS metagenome assembly MDSZ01 (sample SAMN05326647, study PRJNA326480) | marine metagenome | isolation source: seawater | place: Indian Ocean: North | collected 2010
AAGGCAAAACCTGTTAAGGTGCATAGAACCGCCAAGCCTAAGAAGCCTGCAAAGAAGCCAACTAAGAAGCGAACTAAGAAGCCAACTAAAAAGAAATCACCAAAGATGGTTGCCATAATAGACATACCACATTCATCGCCAAAGAAACGCACGCGATGTCCAAATGGTACTCGTCGCAATAAGAAGACTGGCAATTGTGATGCAAAAACTAGGAAGATTGCTGTAAAGACAAAGAAGCGCAGAAAGGTGAAACTGATTATTGTAAAGAAGTTAAGCCCCAAAGTTAAGACTGAAAAAAGCAAAAAAGAGAGAAAAAGATGCCCTAATGGTACACGAAGAAATAAGAAAACTGGAAACTGTGAATCAAAATAAGGTATTTCTAGAAAATTGATACAATTACTTATTTTTCTACTGATGTTATTTCTGAATAAATAGTATCAGTAACGATGACCACTTGCGAAAACTGCAAAACAGAGATTCAAGCTTCACGAGACAGCTTTTATAGCGAGGCAATTACGGCAATGAAGGAAAGCCGGATTGGGGTCTTGCCAGACGAAATATTCAATAATATACTGGAATCAGTATTTCCAGGGGATGTAACAATACAATTTGTTTTCAAAAGCCGCTGCGATTGCGATTACTGTATCTTTGGTTCAGATGATGAAAATGATGATAATGATGACGAAGACAGTGATGAATCCACTGGAATCCCTTGCGACGGATTAGGATATCTTTATAATGATGCTTCTTCATTAATGTGTTCCAAATGCTTCTTGGAAGGCATCCAGCGAGTATATGGAACATCCGGCGAATTGCCGTACATGAGGTATCATGTACATGCATTCTTCAACAAAATCCCTATTACAGTTTCACCATATAAATATCAATTACCGCGGACATATAATATTACATTCTATAGACGTAAACAGCCGGTACGTCACAAAAATGCCTTGTATATAACAAATGAATAACTAACTAATATAAGGATAAGCATACCATTTATGCAGTATGGATACGCCTGTTGATATTGCAAATGATATTATTAAATCTCATGATCGTCATTTTGAAGGAGATATTGAAAATAGACTGCCATTATGGTCAGAAGAGCAAAAAATGTGCCTTTTTTATGCTAATGGAAAAATTGCATCATGCGAATTACATAAAAATTGGTGGGAAAATACAGCAGACGAACAATCAGAATTAATCCGTCCATTATATAATTTTAACATGAAATTACCTTTTAGACATTTCAGTAGTAACCTTACATTTGCAGTTCTAACTTATGAAGAATGTATGGCTTATAGAGCTCGTTTGGAAAAAATCATAAAGGTACATGTGGAACCTTTTTAACAGTGCTTTTATAATAGTTATCTATGTTTATCCAATTCCTTAGTCGTTGTTATAATATAAAGTTATCCACAGTTGTTTACTATATCATGGATGATTGGAAGTTTTATATTATTCAAAATAAACAAGCTACTTATGCTGGTGTAAGTCCAGATCCAGTTCGTCGTTTAAGACAACATAATGGAGAAATAAAAGGTGGTGCCAAGTATACTACTGGTCGTGGACCAGGTTGGCGCCATATTTGTATAGTTTCAGGTTTTCATGATAAAATACAAGCACTGCAATTTGAATGGGCAGTGAAACACTATCCTCCACGTAATGCTGGTGGGATAATTAATAGAATTAAAAAATTAGAAGGTGTTTTAAACAAGGAAAAATGGACAAATAATTCTCCAGAGGCAAAGGATGTATATTTAACCGTTACGTTCACAGAAAAAATGGATATTGCTATGGAAACGCCAGAATATGTTCTTATTCAAGATGAATGATAATTTATTGAAAAAACGTAATCTCAGACGAATGTATAATGTCCGATTCATCATTAGGTCTAGTTGTTTTCATATTGCTAATAAATATTTTGCAACCTAACCCTGTTTATCTAGTAAAGGAGAAATATGATAGATTTATTAGAGAACACAAAGACCGAAAATGGAAGAGGGAGCATTATTATAAAAAACGTCCATACAAATTAAAACCAACTGTCCTTTCAAAGTGTAAGTTGCGTCCGACATATATTACTCAAATACCAGAACGATGTGTAATAAAGCGAAAAGATTAATTTCTATTGTTCATGTATATGCGTTTATGTGGAGTAACTTGTGCATTAGCAATCACCTTCTTGGTTGCTGACATTTATCTTGCTTTGACGGCCGATAAAGGCGATCTGAAACTTAATTTCATGAGTACGCTAAGCGACGACCAACGTATGCGGTATGAAAGGATTATTCAGGAGCGACGTGACATATACTTTAAAGGCTATTTTGTAGGACTTGTATGTTCTGTATTATTTATAATTCTTACTAGAGATATCAAGAGGACAAAATTGATGTCAACGGGTATAGTCTGTGCAGTAGGAGGTATTACCCTTCTAGTGAACTACTTATACTACATTTTGTCTCATAAGAGTGATTTTATGATTGTTCATTTGGATAATAAAAATCAGCGTGAAGCATGGTTAGGGATTTACAGGCATATGCAGAAAAAGTATCATATTGGTTTGATACTTGGCGTAATAGCTGCTATGCTTGCGGCAAAGGCAACCTGCTAAGTTTTGAATACCTTATATTTTGTACTTATCACACCATTCGAGTTTTATGTATTGAACCATGAGGTCTCACCGAAAAATAAGTTATTTTAATATTTCCTAAAGTTAGTTTTTGAACAGCCCGAAGGGCATGCAGCGAAGCTGCTGTTCAAAAACTGTAACCCAGGCGTTAAAACTTAATAAAGTGGTTTAGAAATACTACATTATTAAGCAATACATTTCTTATGCATGACGTGATGCATTCTTTCCTACAAGGCACTATGATGTCTATTATGTTAAGACCTGAGGGAGGAGGGTACTTTAATACAATGCTTTTTTTGGCATGCATTTATCAAGTGTATCTTATATTTACGGATAGACACTCTGTTATATACAAAATGATGCCATATGTAACTTCAGGTAGTTGGAGAATGAGTAAAGTTACATTAGAAGGAACTATCCATACTCATAATGGTCCTTGGAATAGCAGAGTATCTGCACATTTAACAGATGAGTTTAATGCAATTATGCATTACATGAAACAATCTAACAAAATTGGTGCATCTTCATTTAAACAAATTATGGTGCACGATGAAGAGCGCAATGCGTGTGGTTCTGAAGAAGCAAAGGCTATTTATATATGTGACGCGATTAGGCCATTCAGATTGGATGATGAGTTAATATGCTTAGTTAAGATTGATGATCAGAATATGGAAGATTCAAATAGTGATAGAGGTGTAAGAACCATTACTAGATCCATAGTAATAGAAATACTATCCAATAATCTTTCTGCAGATGAGATTACTAAGAAGATTGATTTACTTACTAAAAACTATATTAATGAAAAGCGTAGACAACGAAAGGAAAAATTGTTTATATACCGCTTGAAACAAGGAAATGATGAAGAAACTAGAACTCCTAGGTGGCATGAGGTTGAGTTTAAATCAACAAGAACGTTTGAAAATATGTTCTTTAAAGGGAAGAAGGAGTTCCTTGATAAAATCATGTTTTTTAAAAATAATGAGGAATGGTATCGTAAAAATGGTCATCCTTATACATTAGGTATTGGTCTGAAAGGACCTCCTGGTACAGGTAAAACATCTATCATAAAAGCTTTGGCCAATCTACTTAATCGACATCTAATTGAAATACCATTAAATGAAATAAAATCGGAACAAAGTTTTTTTGAAGCATACTTTCAAACTAAATATGGTCGGCGAGATAGACAGGAAATCGATTGGAGAGAGAAAATACTACTGTTTGAAGATATCGATGCACAAAATGACATTGTAAATAAAAGAACTACACAAGAAAAACCAAAATTAATGGTTGATACTAGTGGTAATACTATTGATGTATCAAAGTTTCAGTGGGCTCAAGATCTAAGAAATTACGGCCAGTTTACATTTGTTAACCCGAAGGATACAGCTGATTCAACAGTAACGCTTTCTACTTTACTCAATGTACTAGATGGTATTCGAGAAAACGACGGAAGAGTTCTTATCATCACATCAAATCATTATGATAAATTAGATCCTGCGCTTGTAAGAAGAGGAAGAATTGATATTGAATTAGAAATGGGACCTGCTGATATTGATATTGTTGAACAAATATATAAACATACATATGGAATCAATATGTCTGATGATGATAAAACGATTTTAAAAGACATTAATATGCCTACTTGTGATGTAGTGAGTTATTTGAAATATGGCTCGACTTCAATATCTTTTGTAAATGGATTAGCCAATCAAAATCGAAAAGACACCAATAAACAAGGAGAATAAGTTTAAATATACACTCGTATTAATTACAAGATGCAAACGGAAACCGATTCTTCATATGATGGTGAAGTAATTGAAACATATGTTCCTGATGACTGTACAATAAACGAGTTTCATAGCAGTGGATTGGACAAAAAACTACGTATAATAAAATTGGGTCTATATTTTTTAAAAGAAGGAAACATGAAAAATCAGGCATGGGATAACGAACAATGGCAACAAAAAATCGATATATTGAAAGAAAAACATAGAATTGAAGCTGCTGAATTGCGATCAAAAATCGCTGTTAACGAAGAAAAACTTGTTCAACAACAACGCTCTGCAGATCTTCAATTACAAGAATGTGTCTCTGGTGCAGTTAAATTAGAAAGAAGCAAATATGAATTGCAAGTAAAAAGTCTTAGTGAAACTAACAACGATCTTCTCTCTAAGATGAATAAATTGTCTTCAGAAATTGAGGAAAGATATGCGAAACGTATGATAGATTTAAGTCAGCAACATCAAAATATTCTAGTTAAACAACAACAAAAATTAGAAGATATGAGATCTGATTATGAATCACGTCTCAATCGTCAACAAAACTCTTCATTGAAAGGAAAGGATGGAGAAGGCTATGTTCTAGGTCGGTTAAATATGCTATTCCCAACTGCAGATATAGAAGATACTCATACTATTCCACATAGAGGAGATTTCGTTGTAAGAGATTCAGGTATGACAATGATGATTGAAACGAAAAATTACTCCAGAAATGTACAAAAAGCCGAAATAGATAAGTTTTATAGTGATATTATTAATCCAGCAAATAGTGATGTACAATGCGCTCTTTTTGTTTCTCTCAACACAGGTATATGTAATCGAGATGACTTTCAATTTGAAATTATAGATAATAAACCAGTATTATTTATTCATAATTTGATGTCTAACTTTGATAGTATTCCTCTTGCACGTAGGTTTTTTAAGATGGTCCTTGATGCTAAGGATGTTGATTTCAAAAATAAAGAAACCAAAGATGCCTTCAAAAATGCTGCTTCAACAATAAAACGTAATTTCCAAAAACAGAAAACCTTACTAGATAGATATTATAACCAACAGATGGATCTAATTAATGGACAGATGACAAATATAGAAGGGCTCTATGGCATTTTGAAACAAAAGATCTGATAAATAGATTTAATGATAGGATGACCTAACAAGAAAATGTTAGCTCATCCACTAAGTGTACAGAATCTATTATCCGTGTCAACTTTGACGCGACAGGATATGATGCAGCTGATTGGTTCAGCTGATCATTACAAGCGCGTTGTTAATGATATGGGTGGTTGCGATGATTTGAAAGGTAGTGTTATGGCATCATTGTTTTATGAACCTTCTACCCGTACATCGTGTTCATTTAAAGCGGCCATGTATAGATTGGGTGGTTCAGTGTTGGATGTCGATGTTAATTCATGCAGTATTAAAAAGGGTGAAGATTTTGAAGATACAATACAGACATTATCATGTTATTCTGATTGTATTGTCATGAGGCATCCACAGCGACATAGTGTGGATAAAGCAGCCCAGCATTCAACTGTGCCCATCATAAATGCTGGTGATGGAGTAGGAGAACATCCGAGTCAAGCATTACTTGACCTTTATACGATTTACACCGAAATTGGAATTGAACGTCCTCTTAAAATTGGCCTAATGGGAGATTTGAAACATAGCAGAACTATACATTCATTGATACAATGTTTAACAAAAGTCAATAACAGGATTATTTTTCATTTAATTTCGCCAGAAATATTGAAATTACCAACAGAATATCTTCAATGCTCTATTATTTTTGTTGAAAGTGAACTAGAAGATTGTATTGCAGATTTAGATGTGTTATATGTAACTCGCGTTCAAAAAGAACGGTTTGAAATTGCAGCAGAATATGAAGCTGTAAAAAGTTCATACATTATTGATCAATCATTAATGAAAAAAGCTAAGTCAAAAATGATTGTTATGCATCCATTACCAAGAATGGATGAAATATCTAGAGATGTTGATCAAGATTTTAGAGCGGCGTATTTTCGACAAATGAAATATGGTATGTACATGCGCATGGCAATCCTTTCTAGATTCATGCAAAAAATACGTTTCAAGCACTAATATTGGTATAATTGTTTTACTCTAAAAGTAAATGACCAATCCGCTCCATTTAAATTAATTAAATTACCTTTATCGTCTAATAGTTCTGTTTTGATTCTTTCAATTGTAACTGGTCCAAAATAATCTCGACTATTTGTGGACATATCTTGTCCAAAAAGGACTATGTTATCGCCATAAGTGGTGTCATTTGGTATAGGTATAACTGCTAATACGTTATTACTTGTTGGGGCATTCGGTCTAACTTTTTGCATATTTCTATCACCTTTAATGCTGTTTATTGTATACACCTGTGCTGCGGTTAGCTGTCTTGGAGCAGTTTTAACCGCAAATGTTTCGCTCTCACTATCAGAATCACATGAAACTGCGGCAGGATTGTAATAAGATGGCAGATCTAGTTTAGTTTGACCCCGAGTGGTACTAATAATTCCTTTGTTGAGTCTATTATGATTGTAATCATCAAGAGTCAATAGCATGTATTGGGGGCCACTTAGCTGTGGAGCAGCTGCACCTGAAACTCCCGTACCCCACCCGGCAGTTGGCTTCTTCGTATATAATATTTTATTTTTATCATCCCATTCTCTAAAACCTAATGTCCACCCCAAATTGTTATTAGGAAACATTGTTTTACCACATCCTTCACATTTTGAGTTTGGAGGAGGGGGATGTTTTTCAGAATACCATACTATAAACTCTGTACTCAGATCTGTAGGTGTTATATTTATTCGATTTGTCGTAGCACTAGCAGAGGTAATGGTGATATCGGATGATGGCGGCAGGGTGGTGGTATTGTAGTATCCATCTTCAACCCTATGCCATGTTGTATTAGTGTCATCTATGCTATCTAGATCACTAGCGGTACTGACGCCAAAACAAGAATTACCTATGAATGATGATATATTGTACCAAGTTTTTGGTATTTGAACTGAATACAGTTCTAATGATAAAACGTTTTGAAGAGGATCAGATAAGTTTGTTGCAAATGAACTACCAAAACTTGGAAAAGAAGTATCTGATGATGTAAAAGGAAAAATATTGGATCTATACTGACTATCAATTATAACTGTTCTTTCAACAATATTTTTTAGATTTGGATTAATAGTTCCTTGTGCCACACCTACATCAAAGGTTTGGTTAATACCCAATGTTTCTCTCTTCATTTGAAAATGGTCATTATTAAACGTTTCTACATGATTTTGTCTAGTAGTTGCTTTATCGGCTTGAACAGAGTTATTTTGTGTAAGATATTGATTTTGCCACCATTGCGTTAATTGTGATGATGCCTGTTCTGAGTAATTTCCTAATTCATCTTGTTTTGCGATATGATTTAGTAATTTATCTTTTGCTTGTGTTAAAAATGTTACTGCTGAGGTATTTTCATCAGTAATAGATTTATCAATTAATCTATCTGCAACTTGAGTAATTTCTGTTGGTTCTAGCTCCTCTATGTCGAATAGTTGCATGATATCTTCGATTGACCAATTTTTTATATTCATGTCTGGCGCAGTGCTGCTCATTAGTGTATACAGTATGTCTCTATTTTTAAGCCATGCATTTTGAGTAGTTTTGTCAAAAAATTGATCTTGCGAAATGTTAAATGCTTATTTCAAACCCAAAAGAAACTCCAACAACAAATCAACTGTTACCAATGTCTACTGACTGCCCAATCTGTGCCGAAACCTATAACAAAAGTTCCCGGAAGAAAGTGACCTGTCCATGGGATGGTTGTCAACATGAATGCTGTAAATCTTGTGTTAGGACGTTCTTGACGTCCACAACTAAAGATCCATGCTGCATGAGTTGTTCCAAACCTCTGGATATGAAGTGGATTGTAGAAAACCTCAATCGATCATTCTATAATGGCGACTATAAGCAACATCGTGCTACACTTCTGCTAGATCGTACAATGGCTCAAATGGCTGAAGCTATGCCTGAAGTAGAGCGTAGGGCTGAGATTACTGCTCAAAAGGAAGCTGTGCGAGCTGCTCAGGAAGCGGCACGGGCGGCGGCTCAGCTTGCTAGAAATGCAGCACATGAGCTATGGAAACTTGAAAATAAAGAGACGACTGCTGAAGCCCGAAAGTTTATCATGGGATGTCCACGTGATGGATGCCGCGGTTTCCTTAGCACTCAATACAAGTGTGGCCTTTGCGGTTATTATACTTGTAAAGATTGCTTGAAATGTAAGGGTAAGGACGGTGATGAAATTATCGAACATGTCTGCAATGAGGATGATCTGGCTACGGCTAATCTGATTCGTGCTACTTGCAAACCGTGTCCGAACTGCGGTGAAAGGATTTCGAAGATTGAAGGTTGCGATCAAATGTGGTGCACTTCCTGTAAGACAGCATTCAGCTGGCGTACAGGTAGAGTAGATACGGGGGTTGTTCACAATCCACACTTCTTCCAGTTCCAGCGCACTGTTCAACATGGGGAAGCTCCTGCTCAAGAAGGATTGGCTATGTGTAATGCACAGAACATGCCTGGATATTATATGTTGCGAGCACTTACTCAGCGGATTCGTAACTATTATGGTGGTGGAGCAGGTTGGCGTCCCATCTGTGATAAAATTAATGATGTCTTCCGCATGACCGGTCATATCGATCGAGTTGAAATCCCTAGTCTTCAAAGACGCATCGATACTTGCACTAATACCATGGATATTCGCATCGATTATTTGCAAGAAAACATTACAAAAGAAGCAATGGCGAAGAAACTTGTATCAAATGACCGCCGACGGAAACGAGATCAACAAATCATGGAAGTCTGGCAACTTATGAAAACTACTGGCCTTGAAATCTGTTGGGGCATGATTAATCACCCAGAAGCCAATATGGAGCATTTCCTCCAAGTATGCAGAGATGAAATTGAGAAGTGGAATGGTTTGTGTCTCTACTGTGACCGCGCATGGATTCTTATCTCAATTGAACATAAATGCAGTGTGCCGATCATGAATAAATCATCTCAAGAATCAAGTTGGCGTATATCAAAGTGGCATGTCCACAGAGATATTACGAAAACTCAGAAGGAAAATGAAGATGAGTTTGAAGCAGCAGTGCGTCGCATTTGCGCACATTAATTACACAAAATCAATAAAAATAAAAAAATAAGCACATCATATTTTTATTGATTAAATCGCTCTTTGAACATTTTTTCTAGTTCTTTTACAAAGTCAAGATGGGCATTTTTAATGATCCATTGCGGTAGACTGGTTATCCCTGACCCACGCTTTAAATGCCTACTACCTTTAAAACATAACATATCAAGTATTTGCATAATTTTTTCTTCATGCTCATGCAACTCTTCTCGAGATATTCTATAGTCACCCTTGTATGCATACCTATTGTAATTACCCCAATCATAAATATGATATTTTTTGTCTTTTTCAATACTATTTCGAATCAAGCCAATGCCAACAATTTTGTTGATATCATTTTCCATTTCTAATACAATAACCGATGCATTTATAAATATATCTCCTTTCATTAGCACCGGTGATCCGTATATACAACCGAGATGCTCGTTTCTTTGCCGCCATCGTTGATTTTGTTGGAATGTTTCAGTATTGAATCTAGTGCAGGTTAGAAACACCATCTTTCTCTCTTTGTAAATATTATCACAGAGAGATAATGAGTTCAATTTTTATAAATATATACTATAAATGAGTGTTTGGTCGGGAAGATGGTTTTCTTATTTTGCATCTCTGAGTTTTATAACTGTTATCGGAATCTATTTACTAGACATACCTACTATAATATCTGGTGCTCCAGATTTAGTCAAAGAGTACTATTACGATAATGCTATTGGCAGTTTTGTATTAGATGTTTTTTTAATTGCTGCATATATATCGGTAGCCATGTTTGTATCTGGAGCTCTTGGTATCAAAGGTGATGATCATGCAAAACAAGTTGTAGCATTAGCGTTAGTCAGCGCTGCAATATCAAGTGCATTTATGTTGTACTTCAATAGTGGTGGTATGCGTGGCTCTTTCTTTTCTAGATGGTTTAAACGTGTTGGAATGAGAGCTGTATTATATGACATGGGATTAGTGTCTTCAGTATACTTGGTTATGGTAGCTATTCATAAAAAGATATTTGTATAATACAATGAGATCTCTATTGTATGATACGCTAATTATGATTGTTTTAATCATGAAATTAACATACGTTTTTATTGCAATGATAGATGCATATGCACAGACTAGATGGGATAAGAAATCTCGAGAGACTATAAGGGCTCTCAAAGAAGATTCTTTGGCAACAAGTGAAGTATTTATGTATTTGGTTTTGGTAATTATATTCTTTCCAAAAAAATCGGCAGAAGATATACGAGTCGGAAGAGAAGAACAACTAATATTCTTTATACTTGGATTACTTGGTATAATTCATACAAATTGGCATCATTTTAGTGATTTCTTTTTGCACACAGGGGATGTTATTTTTGGTAAGTAAATGAATATTTTTTGTTGTGCAATTTTTGAATTGCGTCCCGTTCTTTATCAGAAAATCCGAAAAAATCTGCTATTGTGGTATCATTAATCTCTTGTGGAAAGTGTTCCAGTTGTGTAATATCAGGTATCAGTTGAAATATATATCGTTCTAAGTATTTCATTCTATAACGAGTTGTTTCAAAAAGATATAATGCCGTTTTTGTTTTGAAAAACTGTGTTAATCTCTCTAGAATAGTATTATCATCATGACAAATTACGTATGAATCTCGATTACATATACCATATACACCATCATAGTCGATATAAGGGAAACCATACATTTTATGGGGCATAATGAGTTTCTTTTTTCCATAGAATGCTTGTGGTTTATTGCTATATTGTATCACCAGTTGTGGATCTAACTGTTTTAATACGGTTGTTCTAATATTAGGATATGGTGTGGTTTTTGATTTTTTCGAAGAGAGAATTGTACCCTTTGGAGGCATATTTGTTTTATGAACTTTTGGTAGTTGCAATTGTTGATCATCAATTTTAATTTTTTGCAGAATAGATGCACCGAATACAGGCAAAGGATCTTGATCATGATATGTGTAAGTTATATAATCGCTTATATCCTGATCATATATATCTACTTGGTAGTCGTTGGCTGCTTTTGTTAAATATAATAAACATGTTGGTGTTTGAGCTTCTCCTTTAAAGAATGCATTTGTTTGCGTGTTATTCATGCATATAAGTTTTCTAATTTTGTACTGCGTGATAAAATCATAAGTTTTCTCCCTGTCAGGCTTCATCCATATCGATGGAATAATAAACAGTAATTCTCCGTTAGACTTCAAAAGAGTAACAGAATGTTTGACAAAATCAATCCATATAGTTTTACCATCATGCTTCTTATTTTTTTGATTATTTGTTGGGACTTTTTTAATCCCATTACAATTATACGGAGGATTACCTATAATGTAATCAAAATTATCATTCGAGTATTCAAGATAGTTGCCATGATGACAATTAGAATCTTTTCCAAAGAGAGATTTCAGTAATAAAACATTCTCTTCTCTTAACTCGCACATGTAAATCATATTTTGAATGATATGCTCACTTTTTTCAGTATTATCTGTAAAATGATCAGTCAGACCGTCCATAAGACGCCAATATAGCATCATAGAAAAGAAGCCTGTACCCGCACCCGCATCTAAAAAAGTTTTTGATGGATCAGAAAACATACACGGGTCAACCATATTAAACATATTATCTATTAATTCAAAAGGGGTGAAAATCTCTCCATATAAAGATTTGTATTCAGGATTAACTGCAAGATTTTGTTCATAAGTGTCTCTGTCAATCGTGATAATAGACATCTAAAATCATATAAGAAATATCGAGATGATATGTAACGAATAATTACAAATCATTTATAAAATATAACCTGCACTATACATCCAAACTAATAATATAAGAAATGCTGGTGCAACAAAAAGACCAACCTGACCTGCAAGAGCAGTAAGTGACGTAGTTAATACTAAACCTACGGCTGCGAATATTTTTCGTTTTTGATCTCCCTTTTTATTGATTCCAGCATAAATTAAAATACTGATAACGAAAAATAACTGCAAATAAGATAACCAACCTTCTGACCAAGCCAGTTTAAAATTAGTACTTAAATGATATTTGTTATCATTAATGGCAGTTATTAAATATACCATATATATGACTGTTATGAGCAAAACACCAAAACGCCACATTAATAAATGATAATATTATTTATGTTTTTCAATTATTTTATCAATAGTCGCTCTGTAAAATGGTCTGAACTGTTTTCTAGCTTTTCTAATATCATCAATAGTAAACCATTTTATTTTGCTTTTTTCAAACATACCGTTTTTTCCAATTAATTCTGGAAACTTTTGCTGCATTAATTTATAATTGCTTTCAAAATAATACGGTAATAGTGGGTCATATGGAACTTCCACCATATATGTAGTGTATTTGTCAACAACAATTTTATCAAATGAATGATTTTTAATTAAAGCTGCCATTTCAGTCTTGCTTCCTAGAAATCCGTTAAGTTCTTCTGCGCCTTCTCTGCAAGCTGTATGATAAGGTGTTTCTTTGCCTTCTCGGCTTCCTCCAAAATCACTCCATTGGTTACCACGTGATTGTCCTTCTTTTCCAAATAAGAACAGTATAATTCCATTATACTTACAAACAGGTAAAATGCCAGCGCCCATTCGGCTTACAATATACATATAATAATCTTTAAGTGAGGTGCTTTTATTTCAGTGCAATATTATAAGTTCATTCGTAGTAAAATTATATGACGATAATGTAGAATGCCTACACTCAAAAAGAAGCATAAATCTAAGAAGAGAACTACACGTAAGAATCGTGTAAGAAGAATCCCTGCATCATTATTCAGAAAATTAAAGGCATTATCGCCATTTGAATTGAATTATCAGCTTATCAAAATGGCCGGGCCTAATGCCCTCAATGCTGGACGCGGCAATCCTAACTTCTTCAATTCATTTGGCCGTCAGGTATTTGCTGATTTGCAGGAAACATCTATTTCATTGTCCGACCCACGAGCAAATGATATATATGAATGGCCGTTGCCTGATGAGATGAATTATTCTCGCGCTTTAGAAAAGTCAGCGAAATCATGGCCAAAAGCTAGAGGGAAGTTTTTCACATCCTATTTAAATTATCTTAAGAAGCTTGCAAAACAAGAAAAGAAAAATGAAAATGCGATTATTTATGATGTAGTTAAATCTTCACTTGGATGTTATTATCCTGTACCACCA
>MDSZ01044452.1_pt1 | contig 13750 bp, 13 predicted proteins | sample 811201 | NCBI WGS metagenome assembly MDSZ01 (sample SAMN05326647, study PRJNA326480) | marine metagenome | isolation source: seawater | place: Indian Ocean: North | collected 2010
GAAGCAGAGGCTGAGTTAGTTGCTGGTTATCAAACTGAATATTCAGGCATGATGTATGCAATGTTTTGGTTAGGTGAATATGCCAATATTTTATTAATGTGCGCTTTAGGATCTATTTTGTTTTTAGGAGGATGGTTATCTCCGATTGATTTGTATCCATTTAATTTGATACCAGGCGCCATATGGTTAATTTTCAAAATTTTATTCTTATTTATTCTTTTTGCATTAGTAAAAGCAATAGTTCCAAGATATAGATATGACCAATTAATGAGATTGGGTTGGAAAATATTTTTACCATTATCTCTGACGTATGTTGTGTTGACTGCAAGCTATCTTTTTTATTTTAATCTTTTACCCACAAATTAGATGAAAATTACAAGATTTTTTAAACTTATATTTATGACTGATTTTATCAGTGGATTAATTATTGCAATAAAAGAACTTTTTAAATCAAAAAAAACAATAAATTATCCATTTGAAAAAGGTAAGATAAGTCCAAGATTTAGAGGGGAACACGCTTTAAGAAGATATCCTAATGGTGAGGAAAGATGTATAGCTTGCAAGTTATGTGAAGCAGTTTGTCCAGCTCAAGCAATTACAATAGAGTCATCTGAGAGAGCAGACGGAAGTAGAAAAACTACTCGTTATGATATTGATATGATGAAATGTATTTACTGTGGTTTGTGCGAAGAGTCTTGTCCCGTTGATGCAATTGTTCAAGGGCCAAATTTTGAATTTTCCACTGAAACAAGAGAAGAACTTTATTACACAAAAGAGAAACTTTTAGATAATGGTGATAGATGGGAAAATGTTTTGGCTGCAAATATAAAGTCAGATAATCCTTACAGATAATAAAATGATAGCTCACGCAATTTTTTTTTATATTTTTTCGTTTATTGCAATAATTTCTGCAATAATGGTCACAGTATCGAAAAACACAGTTCATTCAGTTTTTTTTTTGATTTTAGATTTTATTAGTATTTCTTGTCTTTTCATAATGATTGGAGCTGAATTTTTGGGAATGATAATGCTAATAGTTTACGTTGGTGCTGTTGCTGTTTTATTTTTATTTGTTGTAATGATGTTGAATGTTGCTCAGCAAAAAAATCAATGGTTTATTTCTAAAGATAATTCAAGTCATATACCTGTAGGTTTAATAATTAGCACAATAATATTTTTTGAATTGATTATTGTAATAGGTGGGTGGAAATATAAACCTGAATTATTTAATTCGAATAATTTAATAAATTTAAGTGACACAAGTAATACACATTCATTAGGTCAAGTTTTGTATACCGACTATATTCATATATTTCAAGTCAGTGGTATGATTTTATTAATTGCGATGATAGGTGCAATTGTACTCACTTTTAGAAAAAGAGAAGGAGTTAAAACTCAAAGCTATTTAAAACAAATTTCAAGAGAAAGATCAGACGGAGTCAAAGTGATAGATGTTCCATATAAAGAAGGAGTTAAGATTGATGATTGAAATAGGATTAGGACATTATCTGACTTTAGGCGCTATAATTTTTTCGATTGGAATAATCGGAATTTTTCTGAATAGAAAAAATATTATAGTTATTTTGATGAGTATTGAATTGATTCTTTTAGCAGTTAATATAAATTTAGTTTCATTTTCTATTTATTTAGGTGATCTATCAGGTCAAGTTTTTACTTTGTTTATTTTGACAGTAGCAGCAGCAGAAGCCGCAATAGGTCTTGCTATAATAGTTGTTTATTTTAGAAATTCAGGAACTATTCGTGTTGAGGAAATAGATAAATTAAAAGGGTAAAATGGAAGTATTAATCATAGCGTTACCATTAGTAGCTTCTATAGTTTCAGGGTTTTTTGGTAAATATATTGGTGATAGAAATTCCGAAATCATCACAAGCCTTATGGTAAGTGTTTCAGCAATTTTATCAATGATTGTATTATACGAAGTTATAATTAATCAATATCAAGATAATATTATAATTGCTACCTGGATTAATTCAGGAACATTAAATGTTAATTGGTCGATGAAAATTGATTCTTTATCAGCGATTATGTTAGTTGTTGTTACATCTGTATCCTCTTTAGTTCATATTTATTCTATAGGTTATATGTCTCACGATCCTCATAAACCAAGATTTATGGCCTATTTATCTTTATTTACTTTTGCTATGTTAATGCTTGTAACTTCAGATAATTTTATTCAACTATTTTTTGGATGGGAAGGAGTTGGTTTATGTTCATACTTTCTTATTGGTTTTTGGTTTAGAAAAGATTCTGCTAATTCTGCAGCCATAAAAGCATTTATTGTAAATAGAGTAGGAGACTTTGGATTTGCTATTGGAATATTTTTAATTTTTTATTTTTTTGGCACAGTCAATTATTCTGAGGTATTTGAGCAAATTTCTAATATAAAAAATGATGATCTAAATTTTTTAGGTATAAGATTTAATGCAATAGATTTAATTTGTTTACTTTTATTTGTTGGTGCTATGGGTAAATCAGCACAAATTTTACTTCATACATGGTTACCAGATGCTATGGAAGGTCCAACACCTGTCTCCGCTCTAATACACGCAGCCACAATGGTAACTGCTGGTGTATTTTTAGTTGTTAGATGCTCTCCTATATATGAATACTCAGAACTAGCACTTAATGTAATAACTATTGTTGGAATGAGTACAGCTTTTTTTGCTGCTACGGTTGCACTTGTTCAAACTGATATAAAAAAGATAATTGCTTATTCAACTTGTAGTCAATTAGGCTATATGTTTTTTGCCACGGGAGTAGGAGCATATAATGTTGCTATGTTTCATTTATTTACTCATGCATTTTTTAAAGCTTTGTTATTTCTTGGATCAGGATCAGTAATTCATGCATTTAAAAATGAGCAAAATATAAATTATATGGGTGGTGTCTATAAAAAATTACCTTACACATATATATTAATGATAGTTGGAACTTTGGCATTAACTGGATTTCCATTTTTATCTGGTTTTTATTCAAAAGATGCTATAATTGAGTTTGCCTATCTAAGAGGTAATACAGTTGGATATTATGCTGCAGGTATAGGAATATTTACAGCCTTTTTAACATCAATATATTCATGGAGATTAATGTTTAAAACTTTTCATGGGGAGTTTAATAATAAGGAAATTAAGATTGAGGATACACATGAGTCTCCACTTGTAATGTTGATTCCTTTATTTTTTTTATCGATAGGTGCAATTTTTGCTGGTTTCACATTTAAGGAGTTATTTATTGGTCATAGTGGAATAAATAATTTTTGGCAGGATTCTATTTTCTTTTTAAAACCTTTAAGCATAGAACACCCACCATTGTGGTTTTTAATTCTAACCCCAACATTAGTAATTTTATCGATACCAATTTCTTATTATCTTTTTGTTATTAATAAAAGTTTTTCTAAAAAATTAGCTGAAGTTAATAAACCATTATATCTTTTTTTATTAAACAAATGGTATTTTGATGAACTTTATGAAAGTATATTTGTAAAACCCTCTAAAAGTTTTGGTTTATTTTTGTGGAAGTTTTTTGATATAAAATTAATAGATGGTTTTGGACCAGATGGTATTTCTGCATTTATTAAAAAATGCTCTTTAAAAGCAAATAAATTTCAAAGCGGTTTTATATATCAGTATGCTTTTGTAATGCTGCTTGGTTTTTCTGCTTTATTAACTTTTTTAATTGTAAAATAATGAACTTTCCTATTTTATCATCTCTTATTTTACTACCTACTATTGGAGCTCTTTTTTTATTTTTTTCTAAAAGTGAAAAAGATAACAGTATTACAGTAAAATATGTCGCTTTGTTTACATCAATTGTAAATTTTTTAATATCTATTTATTTGTGGATATTATTTGATGAGTCTACATCCGATTTCCAATTTGTTGAAAATAGAATATGGATAGAAGGTTTCTTAAATTACAAAGTCGGTATAGATGGAATATCAATATTATTTATAGTTTTAACAACATTCATAACTCCGCTTTGTATAATTTCAGTAAATAATTCCATTAAAAATAGATTAAACGAGTTTTTAATTGCAATTTTAATTATGGAGAGCTTCATGATTGGAGTTTTCTGTTCCCTAGATTTAGTTGTATTTTATCTTTTTTTTGAGGCTGGTTTAATTCCAATGTTTTTAATTATTGGAATTTGGGGAGGAGCAAGAAGAGTTTATTCAGCTTTTAAATTTTTTTTATATACCTTGTTAGGATCAGTATTAATGTTAGTTGCTATTATTTCTATATATTGGATTTCGGGAACTACAGATGTAGAGCAACTTTATGAAATAGGTATTGAAAGTAAATATCAAAATTTATTATGGTTGGCTTTTTTTAGCTCATTTGCAGTCAAAACACCTATGTGGCCCGTTCATACATGGTTACCAGACGCTCATGTTGAAGCTCCAACAGCAGGATCTGTCTTACTAGCTGCAATTTTACTTAAAATGGCTGGCTACGGCTTTATAAGATTTTCTCTTGGATTATTTCCTATAGCATCTGAAATTTTTACCCCTTTAGTTTACACTCTAAGTGTTATTGCAATAATTTTTACTTCTTTTATTGCTTTAATGCAGGAGGATATGAAAAAATTAATTGCATACTCCTCTGTAGCTCATATGGGTTATGTTACATTAGGGATCTTTACAATACAGCAACAAGGAATTGAAGGAAGCATTGTTCAAATGATAAGTCACGGACTTGTATCAGCTGCTTTATTTTTATGTGTAGGAGTTGTGTATGATAGAATGCATTCTAGATTAATAAATACTTATGGTGGTATAGTGAGTATTGTTCCCAAATATTCAATTTTATTTATGTTATTTACTTTAGCAGCATTAGGTTTACCAGGAACAAGTGGTTTTGTTGGTGAGTTTTTGATTTTAATGGGAGCTTTTAAAGAAAACTTTTTAGTAGCTGTGATAGCTACCTTTGGAGTGATAATTGGAGCAGCATATATGCTTTGGTTATATAAAAGAGTTATTTTTGGAAAATTAGTAAATTCAGATTTAAAACAAATGATCGATCTGAATAAATCTGAATTAATAATTTTATCTAGTTTAGCAATACCAACATTGTTTTTTGGTTTTTATCCAGATCCATTAATAAATACAATTGAGGTATCAATTAGTGATTTAATAGATATGTATAATTTTAGTATTGTGAGTAAATTATAATGGAAAATTTAGAATTAGTTTTCCCAGAAATTTTTTTATCTTTATCAATAATGTTTTTATTGATATTTGGGGTTTTTAAAAAAGATAGCTCAATATTAGTTCATAATATTTCCTTATTTACTTTACTTATTACTGCTGTGATCACATTTAATGAAACACTCGGTATTAATAAGGCAACTTTATTTAATGACAGTATTATAATTGATTATTTGTCATCATTCATGAAAATAATAACTTTATTAGCTGCTTTCTTAGTTTTAATTATTTCATCAAATTACTTGAAGGTATTGAAAATTTCAAAAATTGAATACCCAATTTTGATATTGAGTGCAGTTTTAGGAATGATGGTGATGATCGATGCGAATGATCTAATTGTTTTTTATATGGGTTTAGAACTACAGTCTTTAGCCTTATATGTTTTAGCAACATTCAATAGAGATAATATAAAATCATCAGAAGCTGGACTAAAATATTTTGTTTTGAGTGCTTTATCATCAGGATTATTGCTTTATGGTTGTTCTTTAATATATGGTTTCACTGGTTCTACAAATTTTGATTTGATCGCTAATGAACTAAACTCTAATGAATATGCTTTAACTTTTGGAATTGTTTTTATTTTAGTTGGATTGGCGTTTAAAATTTCTGCTGTACCATTTCATATGTGGGCACCAGATGTTTATGAAGGTTCACCTACATCTGTAACATTATTTTTTACAATGGTCCCTAAAATCGCAGCTTTAACAGTATTTATAAGATTTTTATATGTTCCATTTTTTAATTTAATAGATCAGTGGCAAATGATTTTAATTTTTTTATCTATTGCCTCAATGGTTTTTGGGGCAGTAGCAGCAATTGGTCAAAAAAATTTAAAAAGACTTGTAGCTTATAGTTCAATTGGACATATAGGTTATGTACTTGCAGGTTTAGCAACTGGATCAAATGATGGAGTCCAAAATTCTGTTATATATATTACTATTTATGTGATAATGAACTTAGGATTGTTTTCATGCATACTAATGATGAAAAGAAACAATGAATATTATGAGCAGATAGATGATCTATCTGGATTATCAAAAAATCATCCTTTACTATCTTTATCATTATTAATTATATTATTTTCATTAGCCGGAATTCCGCCCTTAGCAGGTTTTTTTGCTAAGTTTTATATTTTTAAATCTGTATTAGAACAATCAATGTATTTTTTAGCAATAGTAGGATTATTATCTACTGTTATTGCAGCTTTTTATTATCTAAGAATAATTAAAATCATATATTTTGATAAAGAGAGAGAAAAATATGACACTGATCATAGTTTATGGTTAAAATTTTCACTTTCTTTTTCTACAATATTAATTCTTTTATACTTCATCTTTCCAAGTCAATTAATTGAAGTTGTTTCTAGAATTAATGTCATTTAATGAAATTTAGAATATTTAGATTTAAAAAAGTAAAAAGTACAAATAATACTGCCTTAAGAATAATAAAAAAAATTAATTGCGAAAATGGAATGGTAATATCTGAAATTCAAAAAAAAGGAAGAGGTCAATATGGTAGAAAATGGATATCATATAAAGGCAATCTTTTTATAAGTTTTTTTTACAACACAAAAAACTTAGATTTATCAATTAAAAAAATAACTAAAATTAATTGTTTATTAGTAAAAAAATTAATATCAAAATATTATAATAAAAAGATTTATTTCAAAAAGCCCAATGATTTGTTGATTAAAAATAGAAAAATATGTGGTATCTTACAAGAAACTGTCAATAAACTTAAAAGACAATATCTTATTGTTGGAATTGGTATTAATCTGGTTAAAAGTCCAAATATAAAAGATTATCCAGCAACAAATCTTTATGATTTAACAAATAAAAGGATACCAAAAAAAAAAATTGAAAATGAATTAAAAAAAATTTTTGAAAAAAATTTAAGTAAATTTTATAATAAAAAAAAAGATTTATAAATATATGTATATTTTAGGAGATATCGGCAATTCAGATACTAAAATTTTTTTAGTAGACTCAAACGATAGAATTAAAAAAAGAGTTAGCTTACCTACAAAAAAAATAAACCCACGAAATTTGAACATTAAATTTAATTTTTTGATAAAAGATATTAAGAATATCGAAAAAATTTTATTTTGTAGTGTGGTACCAAAAGCATTTATTGCTATCAAAAAACTTTTATCCAAAAAAACTAAGATTAAATGTCTAGAAATTAAGAATTTAAAACTTAAGACTTTAATAAATATAAGTGTAAATTTTAAACAAGTAGGATCAGATAGATTAACAAATGCTATTAGTTTATTGAATAATAAAGACAATTTTATAATTTTAGATTTTGGAACTGCAACAACATTTGACGTAGTAATTAAGAATACTTATAAAGGTGGTGTGATTGCTCCTGGAATCAAAATTTCTTTAAATACTCTCTCAGATAAAGCATTTTTAATACCAAAGATTAATTTAAAAAAGATTAATAAAGTTGTAGGTATTGACACAATTACTGCAGTTAGGTCGGGTTTTTTTTGGGGTTATGCTGGATTAATTGATAATATTATTAATTTGATTAAAAAAGAGACCGGAAAGTCATTTAAATTGATTATTACTGGTGGTTTTTCAGATTTGTTTAAAGATTCAATAAAAACTAATTTTAAACAAAATAAAGATATCACAATTGAGGGTCTCATTAAAATTTCAAAGTTAATTAAATAAATGAAAAAAGAATTATTATTTTGTCCTCTTGGAGGCTCAGGTGAAATTGGAATGAATATGAATTTATTTGGTTATGGCATGCCAAGTGATCATAAATGGATTATGGTTGATATTGGTGTTACTTTCGCTGATGATACAATTCCTGGAATAGACTTAATATATCCTGATCCAGGTTTTATTGTTGAAAGAAAAAATAATTTACTTGGTATAATTTTAACCCATGCTCATGAAGATCATATCGGAGCTATTGCACATTTGTGGCCTAAATTAGAATGTAAAATTTTTGCTACCCCTTTTACTGCTGTATTAATTAAAGAAAAATTCAAAGAGAAACATATTGATATCACTAAACATTTGAAAATTGTTGAGTTAAATGGAAAAGTTTCATTAGATGAGTTCGAAATTGAATTTATAACCTTAACTCATTCTATTTTAGAGCCTAATGGCTTAAGAATAAAAACACCAGCAGGTGTAATTTTACATACTGGTGATTGGAAAGTTGATCCAAATCCTTTAATTGGTGATGAAATTAATTCTAAAAGACTTAAAGAAATAGGTAATGAAGGTGTTTTAGCCATGATATGCGACTCGACTAATGTTTTTAGTGCCGGAAGGTCTGGTTCTGAACTAGATGTTAGAAAAAATTTATTAGATATAATGAGTAGATTAAAAAAAAGAATTATAGTTACTTCTTTTGCATCTAATGTTGCAAGAATGGAAACAGTTTTTCATTGTGCCGAAAAAACTGGTAGACAAATTTCTTTAGTTGGAAGATCAATGCATAGAATTTACAAAGCTGCAAAACAATGTGGTTATTTAAAAAATACTATTGAACCAATTGATCCAAGAGAAGCTAAGAATTTTTCAAGAGAAAAAATTGTTTATCTCTGTACTGGTAGCCAAGGTGAACCAATGGGTGCTATGATGAGAATAGCAAACTATATTCATCCAGACGTTTTTATAGAAAAAGATGATGCAGTTATTTTTTCATCAAAAATAATTCCAGGAAATGAAAAAAAACTTTATAAATTGCACAATCAACTAGTAAAAGATGGTATTGAGGTGATATCAGAAGAGACAGAATTTATACATGTATCTGGACATCCTAATAGAGAAGATCTTAAAGATATGTATCAATGGGTAAAACCTAAATGTGTTATCCCAGTTCATGGTGAACATAGACATATGATTGAACATATAAATTTTGCAAAAGAAATGCAGGTACCATATCCAGTCCAAGTTGAAAATGGTGATATAGTAAAATTACATCCGGGAGATATACCTGAAGTATATGATAAAGCACCAAGTGGTAGATTATATTTAGATGGAAGTATTAGTGTTGAAGAAGATTCTCAATCGATAAAAGAAAGAAAAAATTTAGGGACTAATGGATTTATGGAAGTTACGATCTTAATTACACCTAAAGGGAACATTCATAAAAATCCTATTATCACTTTTAAAGGTTTGCCAATTTATGAAAGAGAGGAATTTCTTTATGGTTTAGAGGATGAAATAGAAAAAGCATCAAAAACTTTCCAGCTTGGTAATAAAAAACAAGAAACTAATTTGATTGACACACTCAAAATTGCTTGCAGAAAATTCACAAAAGAGAAAACAGGAAAAAAACCTTTTACAAATATTAATATAGTTAAAATATAATGAGTCCCACAGGATTAGCTATCATATATATCATAATTTGGTGGATCGTTTTTTTTGCGATATTACCGATTGATGTTGAAAGAAAAAAATTAATAAAAATTGATGGTGAAGATCCAGGTTCTCCTGAAAACCCAAAAATGCTAAAAAAATTCATTTATTGTACCGTAATAACAACGATTTTATTCACTTTAATTTATCTCTTAATGAAATTTGAATATTTGAATTTAAGAAATATAATCTCTTAACATGTATATTTCAAAATCATTTATACCAATTTTAAAAAATAATCCATCAGAGGCAAAAATTAAATCTCACCAATTGATGTTAAGAGTTGGAATGATTAAACAATCATCAGCAGGTATTTACTCATGGTTACCTTTGGGTTTTAAGATTATGAAAAAAATTGAAAATATAGTTAGAGAAGAACAGGATAAAATTGGTGCGCAGGAAATTTTGATGCCTACTATTCAATCAAGTGAAATATGGAAGGAGAGTGGAAGATATGAAGATTATGGTGATGAAATGCTTAGAATTAAAGATCGTCAAAATCGAGAAATGCTTTATGGACCAACAAATGAAGAACTTGTTACAGATATTTTCAGATCATCAATTAAGTCTTATAAGTCGCTTCCACAACTTTTATATCATATTCAATGGAAATTTAGAGATGAGATAAGACCTAGATTTGGAATAATGAGATGTAGAGAATTTTATATGAAAGACGCCTATTCATTTGATATTACTGATGAAGAAGCTTTATTTTCATATAATAAATTTTTTTTATCTTATTTAAAAACTTTTAAAAGACTTGAACTTTCTGCAATTCCAATGGCTGCTGATACAGGTCCAATTGGAGGTAATCTTTCTCACGAATTTATAATCTTAGCTGAGACTGGGGAAAGTAAAATTTTTACAGATAAAAGAATTTTTGATGAAAACAGCGAGGGAACTAAATTAGAAAAAGAGTCACTAGAAAAAATGAGAAAAAGATACGAACAATTTTATTCTGTCACAGATGAAAAATTTAATAAAGAAGAATTTGAGAAAAAAGTTTTAGAAAAAAATAGATTAAAAACCAAAGGTATAGAAGTAGGACATATATTTTATTTTGGTGATAAATATTCAAAACCAATGGGAGCCTCAGTTGATTTACCAGGTGGAAAAAAAGATTTTGTGAAAATGGGATCTTATGGAATAGGTGTGTCTAGATTAGTAGGGGCAATTATTGAAGCAAAATATGATGAAAAAAAAGAAATTATGAAATGGCCAATTTCTGTTGCTCCTTATGATATTTCTATAATACCAATGATAAATAAAAATGATAAGTCTGCATTAGACAAAGCAAATAAGATTAATGTTGAATTAGAAAAAAATAATATTGAATCAATTATAGATGACACCGAAGATAATTTTTCATCGAAAATGAAAAGAATGAATTTAATAGGCGCTCCATTTCAAATTATTATTGGTAAAAATTTTGATGGAGAATTGATTGAATTCAATGAAGTAGGAAAACAAACAAAAAAAATTAAATTAGCTGAAATAATCAAAATTATTAAAGAACAAAAAGTAAAAAATTGATTTCCATATTAGAAAAAGAAATTACATTAAGATTTTTAAAAGCCAGAAAAAAGGATGGTTTTTTAAATGTAATATCAATTTTTTCATTTATAGGAATAAGTTTAGGAGTTGCTGTTTTAATAATAGTAATGTCTGTAATGAACGGATTTAGGACCGAGTTAATTAATAAAATTGTAGGTTTTAATGCACATATTACAGTAAATCCGTACGAAAAAAAAATAGATACAAATAAATTAAATAAATCAAATTTAAATTTTATTTCTAAAAATTTAATTTTTACTAACTCTGGAGAAGCTGTTATTATTAAAAAAGATGTTTCTAAAGGCATTGTTTTAAGAGGCTATTTAAGAGAAGATTTTCCAAAATTAGATATTATAAAAAATGAAAATTTTTCAGGTGTAAAAAATAATTTATCAAAAAATTTTATTTCAATTGGAAAAGAATTAAGCTTTACACTTGGTCTTAATATTGGCGATGATTTTACAATTATGTCATCATCAGGTATTGAGACAATAATAGGAAACTTGCCAAAACAAAAGACTTTTACAGTAATATCTATTTTTGAAAGTGGTTTAGCAGATTTTGATAATAATATAGCTTTTATAAATTTAGAAACTTTAGAAGAATTTTTAAGTTTTGATAAAAATGAAAGAAACTTAGAAATTTATTTAAAAGATCCGAAAAATATTCTATTTCAAAAACAAATTGTTCAAGATATTTTTCCCAATGAATTAGTTTATAGTTGGTCTGATATGAACAGTTCATTATTCTCAGCTCTAAAAGTTGAGAGAAATGTTATGTTTATAATCCTGTCTTTGATAATTGTTGTGGCAGCTTTCAATATTATATCAGGACTTACAATTTTGGTAAAAAATAAAACAAGAGATATTGCAATTTTAAAATCTATAGGTGTTTTAAATAAATCAATTGTAAAAATATTCTTTTTGGTTGGTGTAACAATAGGAACATCGGCTACAATTTTTGGAATTATCCTAGGTGTTGTTTTTTCAATATATGTTGAAAATTTACGTCAATTTTTGAGCTCAATTTTTGGTATAACTTTATTCCCGGAGGAAATTTATTTTTTAAGTACAATGCCATCAGAAATAAATCCTTCTTCAATTTTTATCATTTCGTTAAGTTCAATCTTAATTACAATAATTGTATCTATATTTCCGGCATTAAAAGCTGCCAAATTAGATCCCATAAAAACATTAAAATATGAATAATTTAATAAAACTATCAAAGATAGAAAAAACATTTAACGAATTTAAAAAAATAAAAGTTTTAAAAAAAATTTCTTTTATTTTTAAAAAAGGTATGATTTACTCTTTAATGGGTCCATCAGGATCTGGTAAATCTACTTTACTAAACTTAATTTCATTAATTGATAGGCCTAGTTCTGGATCTATAACAATAGAGCGAAATACTATTGATTTTAATAATTCTAATAAAAATGATATTTTAAGAGCAAAAAAAATTGGCATCATATACCAACAAGATAATTTGCTTAATGATTTTACAGCACTTGAAAATATTTATTTAGCAAGCTTAGCTGCAGGAAATAATAAAGATATATCATTATTGAAAGCAAAAAATTTATTAAAAAAAGTTGGTCTTTTGAATAGATCAGACCATTTTCCTTCACAGCTTTCAGGAGGTGAAAAACAAAGGATATCAATTGCTAGAGCATTAATAAATGATCCCCAGATCATTTTAGCAGATGAACCGACAGGAAGTTTGGATCTTGAAACAGCAAAAGATATTTTTGGAATTCTTAAAAAACAGATAAATCCAAACCGATTAATAATATTTGCAACTCATAATAGATTTTTTGCCAATAAGTCAGATTGCTTATTAGAAATAGTTAATGGTAATATCAAAACCATTAATGAGTGAGTCTAAAATTAAAAAATTTAATCATTTAAAGATACATTCACAATACTCAATATGTGAAGGAGCAATTAAAATTGATGATTTAAAAGACTTTAGCAAAGAGAATAAATTAAAATCACTAGCTTTATGTGACACTATAAATTTATGTGGTGCTTTAGAATTTTCTGAAAAAATATCAAAAATAGGAACTCAACCAATTATAGGTACTCAAATAAATTTTAAGTTTGGAGATATTATAGGCCTCTTACCTTTATATGCTTTAAATGAACACGGTTATAAAAGGATTATTGAATTATCATCCCTTTCTTATCTTAAAAATGACAAACTTTCAGAACCACATTTAGATTTTGACGAATTGCTTTCAAAAAATGAAGGTATTGCAATTTTTTCTGGAACAATTAATGGATTATTTGGTCAATTATTTGATAAAGCTAAATTTTCTGAAATTGAAAAGTTATATTCTAAATTAAAAGAAAAATATAATGACTTATTTTATATTGAAATACAAAGGCATGGTGATCAAAATGAAACTATTTTTGAAAAGTTTAATTTGTCTAAATCTCTAGAACTCGAAATACCATTGATTGCCACTCATGAGGTTTTTTATCTTAATAAAGATATGCACGAGGCGCACGATGCTTTAATTTGTATTAAAAATAAAACATATGTAAATGAAAAAAATCGAATAAAATTTACTGACCAACATTA
>MDSZ01058978.1_pt1 | contig 13750 bp, 10 predicted proteins | sample 811201 | NCBI WGS metagenome assembly MDSZ01 (sample SAMN05326647, study PRJNA326480) | marine metagenome | isolation source: seawater | place: Indian Ocean: North | collected 2010
ATCATGAACAAATTTTTTCTTGGCCAAAGTCGATGATGTAGATGAAACAGCCTCAATGTAAACTGAAAAAGCAGAGTTTTTGATTTCTTGACTTGATCTTCATGCAAATGCCAAGGAAACCGGAAATATGCGGGTTTGATGAAGGTCACTTAAGGGGTAAAGTATCAAGTAGTTGTAACGACGACAGGCAAGAAAGAATTATCTGAATGCTCCCGGCTGGTGCAGTAGAGCGATTAATATGGGTAGGTGGTTTTTGGCTTCTTTTGACAGTGGCATGGACTGCTATTTGTATTTGGGTTGAGGAAGATGCCCGTACGGTTCTCGGGAAGTCTTCGCCTTGGTCGACAGGTTTTTTGATTGTCGGAATAGCATTGTTCCTCTCGACATACTTTTGGGGCTTTATGCTCCTCCCGTTATTTACTCTTTTGATTCCTATTGGCCTCCAATTTTATGTCATTGTGCGTGATCGTAGAGTTTCTGCCGATGAAAAAATCATGAGCCGCCAATTTGCTTCCCGTACTGCGATTTATATTGCTGAAAAGATTGGTGTTGAGGGAGCAATGATTGAATGGCTTGAAGAAGTAGCGTCGTCTGAGCAAGAAGCACCAAAAGTTCAATTTCTTAAAAAAGATGGATCAACGATAGATTCACAGAATAGTCGAAGTCTTGATAAAGAATCATCTCGATCAGTCAAGGTTTTAGAAGAAGTATTCTCAAAGGCCATTGAACTTAGAGCAACAGATGTCCATCTCGATCCAAAAGAGAGTGGAGAGATTATGGTTCGGTGTCGGGTGGATGGAGTGATGGGTCAGCTTATGGGGGTGAGTGGGTCAGATGCGCGTGGTATGATTTCTGCCCTTAAAGTGTTGGGCGATATGGATATCGCTGAGCGTCGACGGCCCCAAGATGGGACATTTGTAGTTGTGTCTGGTGCAGAACGCTTTGATATTCGTGCTGCGACCGGCCCAACAAGCTTTGGTGAAAAGATGGTTCTTCGACTCCTTGATGCTAGTGGAGGCGTGGTAAAGCAGGGTGTCAAATCATTGGGCATGAGAGATACGGTGCAGAATTCGTTGGAGTCCATCATTCACCAACCCAACGGAATGCTTATCGTATGTGGCCCAACGGGCTCTGGTAAAACAACTACCCTTTATACAGCTCTTGGCGAAATTGACACATTATCGCGAAATATTGTGACAATCGAGGATCCCATTGAGTATCGGCTAGACAATATTTCTCAGACAGCAGTGAACCCAGCTGCTGATCTCACGTTTGCGAATATTCTTCGATCTGTTCTGCGACAGGATCCAGATGTGATTCTTGTTGGTGAAGTTCGTGATCAGGAAACAGCAGAGATTGCGATGCGAGCAGCGATGACGGGACATTTCGTTTTTACAACCATTCATGCCAATGACACCGCAACAACGATTACACGCCTTCTCGATATTGGGATTGAAGCATCACTTATTCAATCAGCATTGACCGGTATATTGGCGCAAAGGCTTGTTCGAGTCTTGTGTAACGAGTGTAAGGAGCCGGAGCGATTACCGGACGAACTTCGAAAAAAAATGCGAATACCAGCTGGGAAAGATGTACCAATTTATAAGCAAAAAGGTTGTCCAGCATGTCATGGGACTGGATACAAGGGACGTATCGGTATTCATGAATTGCTGATCCTTGATTCTGCCATTCGTGAACTGATTGTGGGCAGTCCATCGATCGAATCGATACGTTCAACTGCAAGAAAAGAAGGCATGAAAACATTGTATGAGGCTGGGCTCGCAAAAGTTATTGCTGGAGTGACAAGCCTTGAAGAACTGAAGAGAGTTGCGAAATGACTCAGGGCAGCATCATGATTTTTGCTGAGACAAGTATTCTGCAGCCATTTGTGACCATGATCGTGCTTGGTATTGTTGCTGGGATGGTCGGTTTTGGATTTTATTATGGAGTATTTCTCTCGCTCGTAACCGGGCTTGGTGCACTTGCGAGTTTGATCTTCGTGATTGGGTTTACAGAGACATTAGCAAACATCCTTATTGCAGTGGAAGTGCCATCAGAATATGCATTTCCAGCCAGTTTCCTGCTGCTTTCGGTTGGAGCGGCTGTGCTGGTTCATTTGGGCATTCACAGCGCTATTGAAGATAATACGCTCCGGTTTTCAAAACTTGTTGATCGTGTGGGTGGAGCACTGCTGGGTGGCTTGGCCGGCACACTTATTGCGGGGTTATGTTTAGTTGTTTTCTCTGCGTTGCCGGTTCCAGCGACGTTTCGAATCGACGGAACACAGACAGACTATGACTTTGGAACACAAGTCTTGGAGATTTTTGCTCAGTTGATTGAACCAAATGAAGCAAAACGAAAAATACTTCTTTTTGGTGAGCCTCCTACCGCAGACTTTACTACTGCAGGAACGGTGTGCAGTGAACTCTTTATAGATAAGAATAGAAACGGTTTGTTTGATGATGATCAAGAGCCAGCAGAGCGGTATCTTGATTCGGATGGCAATGGGAACTTTACGGAGAGACTTAACTTTATTGATGAAAATAAAAACGCTACGCGTGATGTTGGTTTGCTGGAAAGATATGCAATGGGAACATGGGGTGCAGTACAAGTCATGCATTTCCCCACCATTAATTCTCCGTCTTTCGTTGAGTACAGTGCCATCTTGAAAGATGCGCAGCCGATTTACACCACAGAGGTACTGGATCTTACAGTGAATGATGCCTTTGTATTTAGTTTGGATGGCCCCGATAGTTCGTTGTTTAATATTGATCCAACAACGGGGTTGGTGACTGTCAAAAATGCGAATACTTTCATGCGACGTACGGAACCATCTCAGATCACGATTATTGTTACGGATGGTCTTCAACTAAGCAGTGAGAAGCCTGTGACGCTTTTGTATCGAGGTGTCGTACCCGGTCAGTAAGAGTGTGATCAAAAGACGGCATGTCGTTAGCTCCTTCGACTCAGCCGCCTCGTTCAGAAATAACAAAGCACCCAACGAAAGTATGGAGTATTGTGCTTTTTTCCCTAAACAGGTTGTTTGATAGAACGTACGAGAGCAGCGCCCATATCTGCTGGACTGTCTGCAATCTCTACACCGGCGTCAGAAAGTGCTGAGAGTTTTGCCTCAGCCGTCCCCTTGCCTCCTGAAATAATTGCACCGGCATGCCCCATTCGTTTTCCTGGAGGAGCTGTGCGGCCAGCAATAAAGGCAGCAACCGGTTTTGTGACATGGTTTTTTACATACTCTGCTGCTTCCTCTTCAGCAGAGCCACCGATTTCACCCATCATAAGAATGGCATGGGTGTCCGGATCGTGTTCAAAAAGCTCCAGAAGATCAATAAAGCTTGAACCCACAAGCGGGTCACCACCAAGGCCGACACACGTACTTTGTCCATAGCCAAGTTGCGTCAGTTGCCAGACAGCTTCATACGTGAGCGTGCCTGAGCGACTCATTACCCCAACGTTCCCGGGCGCATGAATGTATCCCGGCATGATACCTATTTTGCACTCTGCCGGAGTGATAATTCCCGGACAGTTCGGTCCAATAAGTCGACTGCCGGAGTCTTCAACGACTGGTAAAACACGAGCCATATCAAGAACAGGAATGCCTTCTGTGATGGCTACAATCAGTTCAATGCCAGCGCCAACGGCTTCGAGTATCGCATCAGCAGCGAATGCAGGAGGTACAAAGATCATAGTTGCATTGCACCCCGTAGCATCCCGTGCCTCTGCCACGGTATTGAAAACAGGGAGATCAGCTATCTTGTTACCACCCTTGCCCGGCGTTACGCCACCAACCATACGGGTGCCGTAATCCAAGCATCCACGTGTATGAAATTCACCGACCTTGCCAGTGATACCCTGGCAGATTACGCGAGTGTCGCGATTGACAAGAATACTCATAAGGCTTCCTTCTGTCTTTCCTTCGTTATTGTCCGTGCGAGATTTTACTTTCCGCGACCACCTTTTGTGCTGCATCTGTGAGGCCGTCAGCAGTGATAATACTGGTGTCACTCTCAGCAAGAATCTTTTTCCCCTGTTCGACTTCAGTGCCCTCAAGTCGAACAACAAGGGGTACTGAAAAACCAACAGTTTTTGATGCTTCAACAAGTGCATTTGCGATCGTTGTACATCGCATGATCCCACCAAAAATATTGACAAGGATTGCCTTGACATTGCGATCAGAAAGAATGATACGGAATGCCTCTGTTACCTGATCAACATCTGCACCGCCACCAACATCGAGAAAGTTTGCTGGTTCACCGCCGTGCAACTTCACAAGATCCATTGTGCTCATAGCAAGACCTGCACCATTCACAAGGCAGCCAATCGTGCCATCAAGTTTTACGTAAGAGAGACCTGCGGTAGCAGCTCGTACTTCTGCAGGTTCCTCTTCAGATTCATCACGTAATGACAAAATATCCTTGTGCCGGAACAAAGCATTATCGTCAAAGGTCATTTTCGCATCGAGCGCGACAAGTGCTCCGTCTTGTGTGAGTACAAGTGGATTGATTTCAAGCAGAGACGCATCGAGATGTACAAACGCCTTACACAGCTTTCGGAAGAAAGTATCAGCATGCCGCCAACTGGAAGAAGGAAGATCCAATTGTGAGGCAAGGAGTCTCGTCTGGTACGAAGCGAGACCACGATCAGGATCAAACGGTTGTGATAGAATCAAGTCAGGTGTCTTTGCGGCAACCTCTTCAATATCCATTCCACCAGCAGTACTTGCAATCAGAACTGGTGAACCGGCTGCTCGGTCAACAAGAATAGCGCAGTAGAGTTCGCGTTCGATGGCACATCCACTTTCCACAAAGACCTGTCTGACAACCTGACCATCAGGGCCGGTCTGAATGGTGACCAGTGTGTTGTTCAAAAGACCTTTCGCAATGCGTTTGGCATCGTCGGCTGAGTGGGCAAGTTCAACGCCCCGCTGTTGGGAACCCTTGATGGTTCCTTTGCCACGGCCACCAGCATGAATCTGTGCCTTTACCGCACAAATGGGGGTTCCTAGTTCTTGATAGATCGATGCAGCTTCATCAACTGAATGAGCTACTTTTCCGGCAAGCACAGGCACACCAGCATTCCGCAACAGTTCTTTTGCCTGATATTCATGTATTTTCATAACAAGCCTTTCTTGGCAGAGATTTCCACAATATTGCAGGAAGTCGTGGTCCCCAAAAGCCCCTTGAATACCATCCGGCTGCTGGACACATCTTGTCTAAAGAGGCTACTCATCGAGTTTTCTGCCAGATTCGGCTTAGACTGAAAAAGCATATTTCGCTAGCCTTTTTTCAATGAGCGGTGTCTCCCGAATTGCGATTGATCTTGAAAAGCTCCGTCATATTAACACGGGTTTGGGAAGGTTTTCCCTGCATCTAGGTACGGAGCTCATCAGAATGAGTCCTGGAGAATTTGATCCAGTATTTTTCATGTCTGAGCAGAGTAGTCATTATTTTCATGAGAGTGGATTTGATTTGATACGTACCAATGTGTGGAAAAAGGAAAGTCTTCAGAGGTTTTTTCGGCCAATACTACAGCCGTTTCTACCGAAATCAGAGATTGCCTTATGGCATACAACGCACCAGTTAGCGAAATATCTCCCTCTAGACTCAAGTATTCCTATTCTCTTGACAATCCATGATCTCAATTTTCTTCAGGACGACCAAGGGGAAGTGACAACGCCTCCGTTATCATTTCGGCAGAAACGAAAATTGGCAGCTGTTCAAAAACTGGTCGATCGGGCGAGTGCTCTCACAACAGTTTCACGGTTCACAGAAGGCGTCGTCAGGAAAAATCTCTCAATCAAAGGGAAACCTATTTATGTCATACCAAATGGAATGGCTCCACCTGGATCAGCCTCCCCAAGAAGACCAGCGTTTTTATCACCTGGTGAGTATTATTTGACTGTAGGTAATTGTTTGCGTCATAAAAATTTTCATGTGCTCATTCGAATGATTGCAGAGATTCCCCAAGCCAGATTAGTCATTGCTGGAAAAAAACAGACACCGTACGGCGTACAACTTCAAAAAGAAATTATTCGACTGGGTTTGGAAACACGTGTTCTTATGACTGGTGAAGTATCTCATGGTGATCTTCAATGGCTCTATGAGAACTGCCAGGCATTTTTTTTCCCGTCGTTAGCAGAGGGTTTCGGATTTCCAGTTCTTGAAGCTATGCAATGTGGTAAGCCAGTATTTATGGCAAGATCGACAAGTCTTCCTGAAATTGCGGGAAAGTATGGTTTCTTTTTTGATTCATTTGAGCCGCAGAATATGGCGAACACATGTTGTGAAGGCCTTAAGACATTTCGTATGCATTCCATGAAAGAACAGTGCCAGGAACACGCCAGAAGTTTTTCGTGGGAGCGTACAGTAAAAGCGTACATAGCTGTTTATAAGTCGATTCTTGGGCTACCTCTATGATTCGATATTTTGATATCTCGGACTTGGTTCGTTTTGCAAAATCGAGTGGGACTGTTTCGGGAATACAACGAGTACAAATTCGGATCCTGAGGCATTTAGTAGAAAATCAAAACCCAGAAGAAGTGGTCTGTATTTTTTCTACGGGACGTTATCGTTCCATAAAGGCCTGTTATGGCAAAGACTTATTGAGTGAAGCAGGGTACGAAGCGGATGTATTGCTCAGAAAGCTTAATTTGGAGAATCCTCATGCGGCTTTCACGAGTAGAGAACTCAAGGACTATCTCAGTCCATTTCCAAAAAAATCTTTCCGTCGAATGTTTTACAAGTTAGTTATCATTCTCATCCATTTTATAAGTCCACGACGTGCGCGCTGCTGGATGGGATTACCAACAAAGACACATCATAAAAAAGTTGAATCTGTCAAAACATGGAGTATCAAGACAGTTGGTAGAGACGATCAGATTGTCTTAATAGGAACGAACTGGAATGTCAGTTCGATTGAGCGTGTAGCTCGAAAACATCATCAACAAGGTGGTCATGTTGTGCAAGTCATTTATGATCTGATACCGTTGCGTTATCCACAATATTGCGTAGAAAATCTTGCGAGGAAGTTCGTTCAATACCTTCATCGATCACGAACATTTGTTTCTCACTATATCTGTATCTCAGAGTCGACAAAGCGCGATGTAGAAAACTTTCTCGATAAGCATACATCTCACATCAAAGTCAGTGATTGTCCCCTTGCGCATGAGTTTGAGGGATTTGGAAGGGAGAGTGCAGTTGTTCGGCCCTCTAATGCCGAGATACGAACACTCACAGGCACTCGATTTGTCCTGTGTGTTGGAACCATTGAGGTGCGCAAAAATGGTGTAACCTTACTCAGGGTATGGCAAAAATTAATCCAAGATGGTGTGCAAGATCTCCCACGACTTGTCTTCGCAGGAAAGTTGGGTTGGAAAAACCGGGAGTTTCAAGAAATCTTGGCATCAGACAAGAGTTTGCAGGACAACGTGTTGATTCTTACTCAGACAACAGATTCTGATTTGGCAGATCTTTACACACGATGTCTTTTTACGGTGTACCCAAGCCTTGTGGAGGGGTGGGGATTACCCGTTGGTGAGGCGGCCTGGTTTGGTAAATACAGTGTGGTGTCATCGTCTTCATCACTTCCTGAGGTATGTGGTGATTTGGTTGACTATGTTTCCCCCAAGAATCTCGATGGATGGGTGGAAATGATCAAAAAGTCAATATGTGATTCTGAGTACAGAAAAACGAAGGAGCATAGAATTTCTGGGGCAAGTCTTCGGACTTGGAAGCAAGTATCCAACAGGTTCTACATCCTTTTGACGCAATAACCGGTATTTCATCACATTTCCTAGATCGCTAATCTCCCCTAGTCACATCTCAACAGAGATTTAGTGATTTTTTGCAAGATGGAGAAATAGCAATGAAGCGGCGTGCGTTAATTACGGGAGTAACAGGGCAAGACGGTTCTTATCTTGCAGAACTTCTCATTCAGAAAGGGTATGAGGTTCATGGTCTTCGGCGCAGAAGCAGCACGTTTGGAACACAAAGAATAGAGCACTTGATTTTTTGTGAAGATCCAAAGTTACATCTGCATTACGGAGATCTTTCTGATGGCAATGGGCTTATGCGTTTGATTCGAGAAATTCAACCCCACGAAGTCTACAACCTTGCTGCCCAAAGTCATGTACGAGTAAGTTTTGATCAGCCAACATACACAGCAGATACAACAGCAGTGGGTACGCTTCGACTGCTCGAAGCAATCCGTGATGTCCAAGATGAGACTGGACAGCAAATACGTTTCTATCAAGCATCCAGTTCGGAAATGTTTGGAAAAGTTGTCGAGACCCCACAAAGAGAGACAACACCATTCCATCCACGCAGCCCTTACGGAGTTGCAAAGGTATACAGTCACTGGATCACCGTAAATTACAGAGAAAGTTATGGAATGCATGCATCGTGTGGCATTTTATTCAACCATGAGAGTCCAAGACGTGGCGAAACTTTTGTTACGAGAAAAATTACACGAGCTGCAACTCGTATAAAACTAGGACTTCAGGATAAACTCTATCTAGGCAATCTTGATGCTCAACGAGACTGGGGTTTCGCTGGTGATTATGTAGAAGCCATGTGGCTCATGCTCCAGCAGCATGAACCTGATGACTATGTTGTAGCAACTAATGAGCTTTTTTCAGTGAGAGACTTTTGTGAAAAAACATTTACTCAACTCGGCTTGGACTATCAACAGTTTGTTGAAGTTGACCCACGGTATTACCGGCCTGCTGAGGTAGATCTCCTACTGGGAGATGCAACAAAAGCACAGGCACAGCTTGGATGGAAGCCGGCTACAAGTTTTGAGAAACTCGTGAATATGATGGTTGAAGAAGACCTCGTTCTCGCGAAGAATGAATTGACTATTTCAGAAAGCAAGAGATCGATGAAACGGGTGGCCTAACCAAAAGAGTTTGTTGAGGTATGCAGCAAAAGCAGGAGCGTTATAGAAGTCCCCAGAATTCTATTGGACATTGATAGTGGCAAAAACGCTCATGCCACTATTCGAGTCCATTAGTCCGTGTGTCATTGGCATCTTGTGACAGATGGCACGTGTGTGTTTTAGAGCGGCCCTATCGCGAGGGCAAAATAGAGAAAGTCACCATTCAAATAGGACTCAATGAGCCAGAAAAAAAGGCATTTTAGGCATTTGATTGATGTAGTGCTGCGCGAAAGAAAAATGTAGCCTCTGGAGCAGATGGGTAAGCGGTTACTCGGTTCAGAAGATATTAAAAATGAGGTAGAGACGTGAAGGCTGTATTACTTTGCGGTGGGCAGGGCACTCGACTTCGAGAACATACAGAACTCAAACCAAAACCTATGGTAGAAGTGGGTGGTCGTCCCATTCTCTGGCATATTATGAAGGGTTACAGTCATCACGGTGTAACTGAATTCGTCTTATGTCTTGGTTACAAAGCAAACGTAATTAAGGAATACTTTCTAAATTACAATGCGATGATGACGGATTTCACAGTTTCTCTTGGTAAGAGGAGCACCGTTGAAATTCATGAAATGTCATCTATTGAAGAGAATTGGAAGATTACTCTGGCTGACACGGGCGAGGACACCATGACAGGAGGGCGTGTCCATCGAGCATCACCCTACTTTGATGCGGATGAAACGTTTTTGGTTACATACGGAGATGGTGTAGCTGATATCGATATCAGTCAACTCATAAAGTTTCACACAAGCCATGGCAAACTCGCAACACTCACTGGTGTGAGGCCCCCAAGTAAATTTGGTGAATTGCAGTGTTCTGGCCACAGCGTTCGATCATTTAGTGAAAAACCGTCAGGTGGGCAGAGCCTCGTCAATGGAGGGTTTTTCTGTTTTCAAAGGGAATTTTTGAGGTACCTCAGTAATGACAGTACCTGTGTGCTTGAACGCGATCCACTAGAAAAGTGTGCGAGAGATGGACAACTGTGTGTCTACGAGCATGAAGGGTTCTGGCAATGCATGGATACGTACCGTGACTGGACCATTCTTAATTCACTGTGGAAGTCTGGAGATGCACCATGGAAAATTTGGAATGATTCGGACAGTACCGCGGTTGTTCCGCTTGACAGTCAGGTAGAGCGTGCAGCCTAAAAAGAGAAATCCTTTTGTCATAGTTTATAAGCGTTTTGTGATTGAGTGACCTACGCAATGAAAAATAAATCAGAATACGTCGGCTCTAGCCTTTCATGTTTTCAAGGAAGAAATGTGCTTGTGACAGGCCACACCGGCTTCAAAGGTGCGTGGCTGAGTATGTGGCTTCATGAACTTGGTGCAAATGTTTTTGGGTACAGCCTGCCACCGGACAATGAACAAGGCGTTTTTCAAGCGGCGAAAATATCTTCACTGCTAAGCGATGATATTCATGCTGATATTAGAGATCCGGCAAAGCTCACCAATGTTTTTCATGACGTTAGACCCGATGTGGTGTTTCATCTTGCAGCGCAGCCATTAGTCCGTGAGAGCTATGCAATCCCAAGAGAGACACACGAAACAAATTACATGGGTACATGTAATGTACTTGAGGCAGTCCGAGAACGAAGCCAAGCGTGTGCGGTTGTTATTGTTACAACCGATAAATGCTATGAAAATAAGGAACAGGTTTGGGGTTACCGAGAAAATGATCGTTTAGGTGGACACGATCCATATAGTGCGAGCAAAGCTGCTGCTGAAATTGTCGCAGCGAGCTATCGTGATTCATTTTTTCCAGTCAATCAAATGCATGAGCATGGTGTTGGTATTGCGACAGCTCGTGCAGGAAATGTTATAGGGGGTGGAGACTGGGCAAAGGATCGGATCATCCCCGACATGGTTAGGAGTCTCATAGAGAAGAAAGCAGTTGATATTCGCAATCCACATGCTGTTCGTCCGTGGCAGCATGTCCTTGAGCCCCTCCACGGCTATCTTTCGATTGCATCACAACTGTTAGATTCACGTGTCCCTTCGGCATCTACAGCCTGGAACTTTGGTCCAGGTCCGGAAGGACACAAAACGGTTGGTGATCTTGTGTCACTGTTTCATGAGCTTTGGGGAGACGGAGATTGGGAGCCAGATGGTGTTGAACATCCACATGAGACGTCGTTTTTGAGCTTAGCTATTGATAAGGCGGTGAACCAGTTGGGATGGACTCCCACATGGAATTTTAGAAAAACAGTATCAAAAACCGTTGAGTGGTATCGCTCGCAGCAAGGCAATGCGACAAATATGCAAGAGAGTTGTCGAGCAGATATTACTGCTTTTATATCTGACATCAATAATTCACAGTCACAACCTTTATTGAAACAATATGCCGCCTGACGGAGCGATAAGTAATATCTCAATGCAACGACATACCACCCCGACATGCCAATTTTGTGATGCACCTTTGATTCATACATTTTGTGATCTCGGTATGTCACCTCCATCGAATGCCTATTTGTCTGAGGATAACCTAAGGCAGTCAGAGCCATTTTTTCCTCTCCATGCATTCGTATGTGACAAATGTAAATTAGTGCAGCTTGAACAATTTCAGGCACCGAGTGAGATATTTTCGGACTATGCCTACTTTTCTTCATATTCTCAGAGTTGGCTTGAGCACTCGAAAGACTATGTTTCAAAAATGATACCTCGTCTTGGACTGAATGCAGATAGTCAGGTCATTGAGATTGCCAGTAATGATGGATATCTTTTGCAGTACTTTCAACAAGAGGGCGTACCAGTCCTCGGTATAGAGCCTGCCGGCAATGTTGCTGCAGTGGCTATCGAAAAAGGAATTCCATCGACGGTTGCATTTTTTGGGGTGGAGACCGCAGAAAAGCTTGTCATGGATGGTGTGAAAGCAGATCTTCTGTTGGGAAATAATGTATTGGCACATGTACCTGACATTAAGGATTTTGTAGCAGGGATGAAAATAATTCTTGCTGATGCAGGAACCATTACGATGGAGTTTCCTCACCTCCTGAAGCTCATGATGTTTAATCAGTTCGACACCATTTATCATGAGCATTTTTCATATCTTTCCTTGCATACTGTGCGAGATATTTTTGCTGCACACGGCCTTACAGTTTTTGATATTGATGAAATTCCTACCCATGGCGGCTCACTGAGAATTTATGCACAACACACTGAACAGGAACCCACTCAGTGTAAGCCAATGACCAAAGTTCTTCAGGATGAGAAGGATGCTGGACTCTGCGACATAGAAACGTATACGCAGTTTCAAATGAATGTTCAGAAAACAAAAAGAGCACTGCTGTCCTTCCTGATAGATGCTAAAAATAACGGACAGACCATTGTCGGATATGGGGCAGCTGCAAAGGGTAATACGTTACTCAACTACTGCGGAATTCGTAATGATTTCATTGACTATGTTGTGGATAAGAATCCACACAAGCAGGGTCGTTTTCTGCCCGGAACGCATATTCCGATTCATACGCCCGAAAAGATATCTGAAACAAAGCCTCACTATGTCCTGATCCTGCCGTGGAACATACAGGAGGAAGTCATCGAGCAAATGAGCATGGTCCGAAGTTGGGGAGGTCAATTTGTTGTTCCAATACCTGAGGTGAAGGTGTTGGCATAGAGAAAGACCTTCTGAGGCTATAAAAAGCCAAAGGAAAGCATTCTAAGAAGATGCGTAATTGAGAGGATCAAATTGATCGTAGACATCCAATATCGTTTCAAAACGACCCTTAACATCTAACATATATCCTCCCTCGTGCGAATGTCCGGCTCTCATGATAGTTTCGGCCATCTGATGATATTTTTCTCTTGGCAAGTAATGGTAAAGAAACTTGAATGGAAGGTAATACCGGAATAACTCAAAGACTGAAAGTTTTTTTCGCAGTTCTCTAATGATGGTCGGATCGAATGTCTCTTGCATAAAAAGTGCATTGAACACAGAACGAATCTGTAATTCACGATATCGAGATTGCCTTACAGATAACTGATAGTTTTCAGAGAGTGTTTGCATAGCAATAAGCCAGCAGGTATTCATATCAGTGCCCGGAAGGATCACATTCCTCAACTGCGGATCAATAGATTCTTCTGAGAGGTTATTCAGAAAAGAAGTTCCTTCCTTTTCACGTCCCCCAAAATAGTAATAGCCAAATGACTTTGGACTAATACCGATCGCAATCATTGGCTGAGGAACAACTAGTAGTCGTTGAGCTTTAAGCAGAATAACATTCGCTGCATAGTAATCAGGGTAGGGTGACTGGAAAAAAGAACCTTTTTCTTGTGTTTGGTCTATCAGTTTTCTGCTGACAGCAAAAAACTGCATGTTGTAGTCGAATAACACTTGAAATCGAAGCGAGGCCTCAACAAAACTTTTGGCTTTCTGTTGGTCAAGTAGAAATGGTTCACTTTTCTCATTAAATATTGGTCGCTTGGTGTACAACTTCAGAAAGCCATCAGGAGCATTTTGTATGACGTTAGGATATGCGTAAAGCGCAGCACTCGTGTAGATAGCATCGGGGTTGTCATATTGTTGGATGTAGCTGTGTAGCCCCGAAAGATAACCTCGAAGGAGTCCATCATCGTCACCGAGCATAATCACATAGTCACCACGACTTGCGTCGAGTGCCCTATTCCAATTGTCGGTTACCGGTACAAATGAATCGGTTCTCTGATATCGAATGCGGGTGTCGTTAAGGCTCTCCACATATGGCTGAATGTCTTCATCAGAACAATTGTCTGAGATGATAATTTCCCAGTCCTCAAAATCCTGTCGAAGCACGGTCTGAATTGCTCGTTTCAGGAGATGAAGACGG
>MDSZ01212374.1_pt1 | contig 13750 bp, 5 predicted proteins | sample 811201 | NCBI WGS metagenome assembly MDSZ01 (sample SAMN05326647, study PRJNA326480) | marine metagenome | isolation source: seawater | place: Indian Ocean: North | collected 2010
AAAAGTTCCGGTTTATCTAATTCATTGGGTGGATTATGTTTAGATGATAACCAAAAGAAATTGTTATCTACTCGCGGTGGAAATATGACAGCCGAATGTGATGATATTGGAAAGTAAAATGCATAAAATTGATAGTATTTGTTATTTATTATGAATAACAAATAATAATATATTAATTATGACTTCCAAACAAAGTAATTGTGAAAGCATTTCTGTTTTATTTTCAGAAAATAGTAATTGGACAGATATATGTGAAGAATGTGAAGAGAAAAAACAAATAGTATTGTGTGAGAAATGTGGAGGAGGTGTTTGTGAAAATGAGGATTGTTCATTTTTATTTCCGCATTATAATAATACATTATTTGTAATTTGTAGACGTTGCTGTGATGAAGTATTTGATAAATTTAAATTGGTGATGGATTTTACTAAACTTAAATTATTAAAAAATAAAATTAAAACACAGAAAACGAAAACGACAATGACAAAGACAGTAACAATGAAAGCAACAATAAAACCAACAATAAAAAATATAAAAAATTAATTGAGTATAACTACTCTTTGATAAACAGAGCAACCAATAAAATCTTCGGGGTTAAAATCAAAAGTAGAAATTTTATTATTATCCGAAATAATAGATAATTTAACAGTATTGTTTTGTTTGTAAATATTTTTTAATGGATATGAAAAATTGCCAACATGCAATTTCCAAATTTCTTTTAATTCACTATCTAAATTAAATAACAAAAAATTACATATAAAATCAGCATCAATAGTAAGATAGCAAATGTCACAGTAACAAATTTGTTTACTTTTTTCAACATCAATATCTATATAATCATAAATTATATTATGATTACATTTTGTAAAAATAAGACTACAAGTATGCATATATAAATTTTGGAATTGTAGAGAACGATTTTTTACAGGTATTTCTTCCAAAGAGTTTTTTGATTTAATTAATGGTTCAAGTTCATTCATTAAAAAATTAATTAAATTACATTTAAATAAGTTATTAAATATACATAGCAAGAACACTCTGATTAACGCGCTCTTCATTCTTAATAAAGATATCTACGTGCTCTTTTGTAACAGTGAATGGAAATTTCACATCGATTTTCATATCTTCCTTGAACATATCTGAATCCGTTTTTACGAGTCGGAACAAATTAAGTTTTGTATGGATGATTTCCAAACATCTTTTCAGGTTTCTAACACCTTGTTCCTTTTGTGTCAAAACTTCATTTGAATTGATGTAATCAATAGTAGAATCAGGAATAATAACCTCGTCTTCTGTAAAGTTCACTTGTTCACGTATTTTCGGAAGAAGATGATTTCTTGCAATAATAAGTTTATCCTTGTTTTCATATCCTTTTGTTTGGATACGATACATTCTATCTCTAAGAATAGGATTCACTTTACTCTCATCGTTGTAACTAAAGATGAATAAGCACTTGCTCAAATCAAAACTCACTTCTGAAAAGTATTTATCGTGAAATTCACTATTCTGTGTAGTATCTGTTAGATGCGTAAGAATACCAATAATTTCCTCGCCCTTTGGGGTATCACTTACCTTATCCAATTCATCAAAGTAAATAATAGGATTCATGCATTTACTATCAATAAGGATTTGAACAATTTTACCCCAAGTGCTACCCTCATATGTATAAGAGTGTCCTTCCAAGAAACTACTATCGCCGTTACCGCCGAGTGCAATAAATGAAAACTCGCGTCCAAGAATTTTACTAATACCTTCTTTAACTAGTGTAGTCTTGCCTGTTCCCATCGGACCCTTAATAGCAATAGCAGTTCCCATAGCCGATGGGTTAGAGATCCATTGTCCCATCAATTGCATAATTTGAAGTTTAGCATCATTTAGTCCATATGCACACTTGTCGAGAGATTGTTTTGCATTCTCCATAAAGGCGTTGCTAACTTCAATTCCATCGTTCATTTTGATAGATAGGTTACGATAAATTCCAAATGGAATCTTCATAAATGTATCAACCCAGTGTTTAATCTTATAATATTCAGGATCGCCAGGTTCCATATTTCTTAATACATTCAATCGTTGCATAGCAACAGCTTTGAAGTTAGCAGGTATTTGTGTGTCTAAAAGAGCAAGACGATAAGGTTTATCAATATTAATATGTTTATTAATAACCTTTAGTTCTTCCATAACACGCAATTGTTCTTTATTAGAAAGCTTCTTTTTAAAATAATCAACTTCATTAGCTCTCTTCTTATCACGATGAATCAACTTGTGATATATCTTGGCATTCTTATTTCTTGCCTTTTTAATCAACTTCATAATAGATTTTTTGCAATCATCTACAGCCTTTTTGAGAACGCGACTAGTAGGGCGTTTAGTAAGTTGTGCTGTAAGTGTTTTCTTTGTTTCAATCAAGTCCAAATATTCTTGTTCAACGTCAGTAAGTTCTACTTCTGCTTCTTCCTCCTCCTCTTTTTTCTTTTTATTTGACTTTTTCTTTTTCTTAGAAGAATCATTATTTTCTTCATTAGTAGGGTTATTCTCAAAATTTTCTTTCATAAACATTTTTTCATCATCACTGTCGCAATCAGCATTATCATCAATATACTCGTCTTCCTGGCCTTCGTCTCCGCCAAGCAATAGAATACTGTATGTTTGTTCAGCTTCTTCGTCACTATCTCCCTCTTCATAATCGCTATCGTCTTCATCACTATCTTCCTCTTCCTCTTCTTCTTCTTCTTCATCCTCATCGGTATACTCTTCTTCATCACTATCTTCCGCATATTCGCTTTCTGATTCTTCATATTCACTTTCCTCCTCACTTTCAACCTTTTTGTTTCTTTTTCTGCGTAAATTTTTAGTTTTAGATTCTTTTTTAAGTGTATTTTTCTTATTCTTAGATTCTTTTTTCATTTTTTCAGACATATATTTAGATGGAAACATTTGAGAAATAACTTTCTTAATTTTCTTCATGTCCTTTTTGTTAATACCATCATCTTCTGAATCATCATCTTCTATCTCAGAAGATCTTTTTTTATTTTTTTTAGATTTAGGTGGTATGTATAGATAATCAGATTCTTCACTACTAGATGAATCTGAGAGTGTTTCATATTCATCTTCAGAAGATGAATTGTTAGGGTCTTCAGCTACCTTACGCTTCATCTTCTTGTTTTGTTGCTTCTTGTTATCCTTATTTCTGTTAGTCGTCATTACGATCGGTATAATTTACTATAAAAATATTGTAAAATACTTGATCAATTTTATGCAAATTTCGATGTTTATGAAAATAATGAATATAAAAAATTGATTATCCAAATTTAATTATATAAATACTATATTATAGTATATTATAGTAATGTCATATTCAACAGGCACAAACAAAAAGATGTCTACATCTAAAATTATTGGTGTGCAATTTAGTATGTTATCTCCAGAAGAAATCCGTAAAAATTCTGTAGTGCAGATATCGTCTCGTGATACATATATAAATAATAAACCAGTAGTAGGAGGTTTATTTGATCCAAGAATGGGTGTATTGGAGCCAGGTATTATTTGTCCTACAGACGGATATACTTATATAGATACTCCAGGATATTTTGGACATATTGAACTTGCAAGACCAGTATTTTATGTGCAACATATCAAAGAAATTATGAAAATAACAAAAATAATTTGTTTTAAGTGTAGTAAATTATTGATCAATAAAAATCAACACAAACATATATTAGATTACAGCCCTGAAAAAAGATGGAATTATATTTGCAATCAACGTAATATATCAAGATGTGGCGAATATTCAGATGATGGTTGTGGATGTTTACAACCAACTAAAATTAAATTAGAAGGGTTTGCTACTATTACAGCAACACTTGAATATCAATCAGATGAAACTAATGAAAAGACAGCAAAAGTTACAGAATTGACACCAGAGTTTTTACTTAGACAATTTAAACGTATTTCAGACGAAGATATTACGTTTATGGGTTTTAGTCCAGTATGGTCAAGACCAGAATGGATGATATGTCAAGTATTACCAGTAGCGCCTCCAGCAGTAAGACCATCTGTAAAGCATGATGCACAACAAAGGAGTGAGGATGATTTAACCCACATTTATAGTAGTATAATAAAAAATAACACCGATTTAGCAGAAAAAATAGCAAATAACGCAAACCCAAATGTAATCAAGCAGTTGGTTGATACTTTGCAATATTTAACGGCAATGATTGTAAATAATAAAATTAAGGGTGCTGAGCCAATGGCACAGCGTTCAGGAAGAACTATGAACTGTATAATGAGTAGATTAAATAGTAAAAATGGACGTATTCGTGGTAATCTAATGGGAAAACGTGTAGATTTTAGTGCACGTTCTGTAATTACGGGTGATCCTAATTTATCAATCAGACAATTGGGTGTTCCTATGAAGATTGCAATGAATATTACAAAGCCAATAAAAGTAAATAAAAGAAATCGCGATTTCTTGATGAAGTTGATTCAAAATGGTCCTGATAAATACCCAGGAGCAAAGATATTGGAGAAAAAGAATGGTGAGAACATTACATTACGATATGTGGATAGAAATTCAGTTCAGTTAATGGATGGAGATATAGTGCATAGACATATGATGGATGGAGACGCAGTGCTTTTTAACAGACAACCCAGTCTTCATAGAATGAGTATGATGTGTCATATTGTAAAGATTATGAAACGTGGTGATACATTTAGAATGAATGTAGGTGATACAAAGCCTTATAATGCAGACTTTGATGGTGATGAAATGAATATGCACATGCCACAAAATGTATTGGCAGAAACAGAATTGAAACATTTGGCTGCAATTCCTTATCAAATGATTAGTCCTGCAGGTAATTCTCCTATTATTGGTATTTACCAGGATTCAATGTTGGGGTCTTATCGTTTTACAAGACCAAATTTGAAATTTAATAAGCGTGATGCAATGAATCTATTAATGATGTTTAAACATGTTGACACGAAAAAAATACTAGAAAATAAAGATATAAGCAGTTTTGATATATTATCACAGATATTGCCTGCAATCACATTAAAGTATAAAACCGCTTTGTTTTCAGAAGGTGATGAGGATTATAATTTGTCAAATAACGTATTAGAGATAGTGAATGGTCAGTATGTGAGAGGTCAATTGGAAAAGAAGGTATTGGGTTCTACTACGAAGGGAATCATTCATCGTATATACAATGATTTTGGTAATGCACAAGCATCAGATTTTATAGATGATTTGCAGAATGTAATTACTGAATATATGAAAACAAGTTCGTTTAGTGTAGGAATTAGCGATTTGATTGCGAATAAAAAAACTCAAGATAGTATTATTCATGCAATTACTACACAAAAGCAAGAGGTTCAATCTATTATTGAACAAGTCCATTTGGGAACATTTGAGAATAATACTTCTCATTCTAATAATATGCATTTTGAAACGAATATTAATCAGGTATTAAATAAAGCAACTGAACAAGCAGGAAAAATTGGTAGAACATCGTTGAATAAAAACAATCGTTTCTTAATGATTGTAAATTCAGGTTCAAAAGGTAATCTAATTAATATTTCACAAATGATTTCTTGTTTGGGTCAAACAAATGTAGATGGAAAGCGTATTCCATACGGATTTGAAAATAGAACACTGCCTCATTTTAATAAATTTGATGATAGCCCAGGAGCAAGAGGTTTTATTGAGAATTCTTATATTTCTGGGTTAACCGCACCGGAATTATTCTTTCACGCAATGGGTGGTCGTATTGGTTTGATTGATACGGCCGTAAAAACATCACAAACAGGTTATATTCAAAGAAGATTAATTAAAGGTCTTGAAGATATCAAGGTTGAATATGACATGACAGTAAGAAATAATAAAGGTAAGATTATCCAATTTAATTATGGTGATGATAATTTTGATTCTACAAAAACAGAAAATCAACCAATTGCATTGGTGAGTATGAGTATTGAGGATATTTATTTGCATTATGATATAATTGGTTCTACAGAATTGGTAAGTTTATTTACAAAAGGAACCGCAACAAGATATAGAAAACAAAAATCTGCTTTGCAAAAGAAATGTGCTGAATATATTAAAAATACTATTGAATCAAGGGATAATATTGTTGTTAATGTATTCAAAAATACAGATGAGAATGGAATAAAAATGCCGGTATCATTTCAAAACGCAATTGTCAATATTCAAGGACAGTTGAATTTAAATAGTAATTCACTTGTGGATATTACACCATTAGAGGTATTTGAATTGACGGAAAGTTATATGGAAAAAATCAAAAAGATGTCTTATTGTCCTCCTACACGGTTATTTGAAATTCTATATTACTTTTACTTGAATCCAAAAGATTTGATAACAAAGAAGCGATTTCATAGAAAAGGAGTAATCATGTTGCTTGAATCAATTGTATTGAAATATAAACAAGCACTTGTTCATCCTGGAGAAATGGTTGGTGTAATTGCAGGACAATCAATTGGTGAACCAACTACACAATTGACATTGAATACGTTTCACTTGTCAGGTGTAGCATCCAAGTCAAATGTAACTCGTGGTGTGCCAAGAATTGAAGAAATTTTGAGATTGACGAAAAATCCAAAGAATCCTTCACTTACTATTCATATGAGAGATTTTGAAGAAACAAACCAAGATAAGGCAAGTCAATATGCTAATATGTTAGAACATACAAAGTTGGTAGATGTAATTAAAAATATAAATATATGTTTTGATCCAAAAGAAGATGTTAGCAGTATAGATGATGATACAGAATTATTGCAACAATATTCTGAATTTGAGAAAATGATAGATCAAAGTATTGAGGAAGAACTTAATTGTAATGCAGATGCAGGTAAGTCAAAGTGGATTATTCGTATGGAATTTGACCCTGAAACATTATTGGAAAAGAATATTACAATGGATGATATACATTTTGCAATTAATAGTAGTTATGGAAGTGATATTACATGTGTATATAGTGATTTTAATTCCAGTAATTTGATATTCCGTATTCGTTTAAATAACTCTGTTATAAATAAAAGTAGGAAACAGCGTGGAGTTGTAGATACTCTTGATCAATCAGATGAAATATATATGTTAAAGAATTTTCAAGATATGCTATTAAATAATATTGTATTGCGTGGCGTAGCAGGTATAGTAAATGTAAATCCAAGGAAAATATCCAATTCTGTTCACAAAACAGAAAGTAAGTTTGTTCAAGATGATATTTGGGTTTTGGATACAACAGGAACTAATTTGTTGGAGATTCTATCATCTGACTTTATTGATGTAAAAAGAACATTCAGTAATGACATTAAAGAGGTATTCAATGTGTTAGGTATTGAAGCCGCAAGACAAGTATTGTATAATGAATTGATGGAGGTGATGGATTTTAGTGGTGTATATATTAATTATCATCATGTAAGTGTATTGTGTGATAGGATGACGTCAAATCATAATATGGTAGCAATATTCCGTTCAGGTATATTAAATGATGATATTGGCCCTATTTCAAAGTCTACATTTGAGGTGCATACAGAAGTATTACTAGATGCTTCAAGACATGCAGATTTTGACCATATGCGTGGAGTATCTGCAAATGTAATGATGGGTCAATTAGGAACCTATGGCACAGGCTCATTTAATCTTGTAATGGATATAGACGCTATGAAAAATATTGAAGCAGATAGTGTAGAAAGAATGGATGTGGAAAATGAAATAGATACTATGTTTGGTGGATTAGAAGACGCAAATGATGAATGTTCAAAGTATAATATAGAAATTAAAAATAATATGTCTTCGATTAAACAAGCAGAAACAGGCGAATGTGATGATGAATATGATATAGGATTTTAAACAATATAAAAACAATGTATGTAACTTAATTGTGTATAATACACAATCCGGATTTAGCTCAGTTGGCAGAGCATTTGACTGTAGTGGTTTGTAGTTATCAAAGGGTCACCTGTTCGAATCAGGTAATCCGGAATTATAATAAAATATTTTTTTTATTATAATTTAAATTTTGATTTTCAAATCTAATTTGTAAGAAAGCAAATATTTTTCCAAATCTTGTTTTATAAAAGTAATGTTATCAATATTATTAATTTTTATTTTTGGTTCAATAATAGTAAATGAAGAAGGTGTAGTATCGCGTGGTTTTAATGGTTTTGAATAAATAAAGATGTATTCGTCAGTAGCTGGGTCTCCACCAAGTATTAAATAATTTGATTCAAGTTGCATAGTAGAATATTTTTGTTCACTGTATAAAACAACAGGTAAATTAAAATGATTGCAAAATAACCATAAATCAAAATGAGTAATAGTATAAGTATCATTCATTATCATTGTATCAAATGAAATCGAATTTTTGGTAATTTTTGATATAAACATTTTTTTGGTCTGTTTGGATAAAATATTATATACTACATTTTTGAAAAATACTTTTTCAAACAATTTATTGTATGCAGTAATAAGCGTTTTTTTAATAAATAATAATGTTTCTTCTTTGTTTTGTATAGTTTTCATAGCGTAAATTAATGGGAAAAAACTGCAAACAGGGGAATTATATAAAACTATTTCTTTATGATTTTCATTAAAAATATTATTCCAGTTTGTTTTTTTAGTGATGGACTTTTCTTCTTTTTTACATTCTTTTGAAAAAGATGAATATTTAAAAAACACTTCAGATGAAATTTGTTCATCAACAGACAAAGTTTTTCGTGTATTTTTATTAGTATTTGATGTAGCATATTCAAATGGAATATTTTGCACATATTTATTTTCATTTTGCAATGATGTTTTATAAAAATCTTCTGTCAAATGACTATTTAACAATAGCATTTCATCGTCTTCTATAGAATAATCTACATTCATTAATTTGGTATAAAAAGGATTAAACAAGTAATTTTTGATGCGATTGTTTCTAATAATTTCATCAGATAAACGAATAAAATAGATGACTTCGTTAGATTCATTTGTTATTAAATTATTTTTAGGAATGCACAACATATTATCAGTGTGAAGACACAACCCATGTTTATTATTAAATTCCATAGTGTTTTTACTGTATAATAATTTCAATGTTTCATCATCAAAATCAACAAAATTAACAGATTCGGATAATAATTTTTGAAGAAGTGTTTTTATTTTGTTTAGTTTTATTTCATAGATTAGTTCTTTTGATTTTGAAAGATATTCCAATTCTTCTGCATCAACAATATTCATTAAATTAGTTAATTCGTCCTTTAATTTATGTCGAAATTGTAGATAGAATTTTGTTTCCAGATGAATATTTCTTGTGACAAGTTCTCTTTCTTCATCTACTTGTGTTGATGTAGATATGGTTTTATCAATGTCATAATAATTAGAATAACTATTTGTTTTTATAGTTTTAATACCATCTTCCATTAAATTTTGTTGTGGTTCAGAAATGGATATAAATTGGTTTGTTTCAGTAATAACGCCAACAATAAGTCCATCTTCTTCTAATTTGGCAATTGGATTACATAATATTTTGCCATTTGTTCTATTGCTAATCATTTTAAGACTTGTAACCGTTTCTGTATAATTAAGCCATTTAACATTATCAATAAAATCAACAGGTAAATTATCTAATTCATTGGATGGTTTACAAGGTAAAAAGAGTTGTTTTGTTTCATCAATTTGTGAAACAATTAGTCCAATGATTCTATTTCTATAATTCTTAATTTGTTTATGAATAGCAAAATTAATATTTTCAAGTTCTCTGTATAATTGTTGAAGTGAAATATTTTCTTTGTATTTATATGCCCTGTTTTTATTAGGTTTACAATATTTGTTCATAGTATTTTTAATGTTATTAAAGATTGGTGTTAGTTTGGAAGGTGTGTTATCTCTGTAAAATATTTTGATAGCATTTGTTTTTGTAGAAGATTTATCATTCTTTGTTGAACCATATATATAAATGGGTTCATAGTATTCTTTATTTTTTAAAATTAATGCAGTTCCTTTGTTTGAATCAAATAATAAATCAGAATAAGCATTAGTAGGGCAAAGTAAAGTAATATTATCTCTTTTATCGTAATCTTCTACTTCCATAATAACAAGATTTAACCCATTTTCAAATAAGTTTGTATTTGGAGAACAAACAATATCCCATAAGAAAACATGGTCGATAAGGGAATCTTCATCTTTTAAGAAAGTAATGAAATTTTGATAAGAAGAAATAGTAAATTTTAATGCGTTATATTGAGAAGGTTCATTTAAATCAGTAGATTTATAGAGATCTGTATTTTTAAATTTTTCGACTTCAATATCGGAAACATTTATTTTTTTAGGTTGAAACAAAGAAGATAAATTACCGTTTTGAAGAGTTTTATAAATATCTAATGAAATGTGTTTGATAATTATTTTTTTCATTTCTTTAATGGAAGGAACATCAATATTATTATGAAAAGTATATAAATCAGCAATACAAGAAACAAAAGATTGCTTGCTTGATCTTTCTACGCCATAACGTAATAATGGTGTTTCATTTTTCTTAATATAAGTATTATTAGCAGGGTCTAATGTAGTAGAATTATTAATTTGTAAAAAAAGTTCTACAGACAATGGTATAAATCCCCATCTATGTTGAGGTATAGGCGTTCTTTCAACACTTAAAATATTCGAATAATTACGGGTAATTATATTTTTATCGACTTTTTCTCCATATATTAATTCAGGATTTCCTTGTGATATATCATCATCACTAATATTCAATTCATTTCTACGTTGGTTTTGTTTTGCACCAAAGGGGTTTTTAAAACAGCAAGGAACACCTATATTATTTTTAGATTTAGATTTATCAAGAAATCCAGGATTATAATGTATATAATTACCTTCACTGTCTTTATGTTGTCGGTCATCAGTAAATTCATATATATAATGTCCTTCGGGTATTTTATTTTTTTGTGAAGGGTGAATTACTTTTCCACCACATTCTCCATTTTTAACTTGTTCTTCTGTCATAGGTTTATTAGTAGATAAACACCAATAACGAGGGCACATATACCAATAAGGTTTATTTGGATCAGACCCGTATTTTATGGAGATTCCGTATGCATTTTTTGCATTTTCATCTTGATCAATTAAATCCTTTTCTTCTTGAGTAAGAATAACGGGTTGTCGGTTTGATTGAACTGGACATATTTTTGCAAAAGCACCATCTGTGGCTTCTACAACAATAGTAGGTTCTAGTCTTTTTAATTTATTATAAAATATAGTGCCTGAATTTTTTTCAGTTTTCATACCTCCTAATAGCCCACCATCGTCATCATCTTCATCATCATCTAATAAAACAGGTTTTTTTTCAAAGTTCTCTTCAATAGTTTCTTCATTATCATATTCAGAACTATTTTCATCTTCATCATCGTCATCATCAAAGAAAATTCCATCTTCTTCTTCTCCTTCATCTTCTTCTTGTAAATCAGGCATATCTATAGGTTTATTAATAATATCTGTATTTGTTTGTGTAATTACTAAGTTTTCTGTTTCAGGTTCTCTTTTAGTTTTACTTTCTTCTTTTTTGAGTTTATCAAGTGCAGTATCATTAATATTCAAATCTTTTTTGAATTGTGATAATTTTATAAAAGAGTCAATATATATTTTAATTGAATCAAGATAATAAAATGAGTTAATATCAAAAATTTCAAATTTAATATAGTTCTCAAGATCATCATTAGTTAATACCGTGCTAAATCCAGGATTATCAGCAATATCAATGTTTTTATTTATAAAAGTTCCATTAATTCTTGTGCATTCATTCAAATATTTCACAATTTTCTCATTCGCTTCTTCTTCTGACATATCAAAATTAGTGGAAATTAATTCAGCAATTGTTTTAACATTCATATTTTGTTTATACATTTGATTTATTTGAGCGTTCATTTCATTCATTTCAATATAATTTTCGACACGTTTATATTTAAGACTAGTTTTGTTAGTTTCGAGTTCAATAATATTAAAAATAGACTGTAACAATTTCATGTCAGTATTTTTCAATGATTTGTTTAAAGGAATACTAGAAACATAATTTATTTTGTTAGTTTCAAGTAAATGTGAGTCCAGGTTCTCAAAGAGTGATAATTTATTATTGACTTGTAAGAAAAAATTTATGTCGATAATAATAGGATTGACAGTATCAATAATAATAGTTTCAACAAATTTTTTATCAACTAGAACAGGGAATGTTATGTGAATATTGATGTTACCATTTTGAGAAATATTATAAAACAAATGGAAAGTTTTATCATTTATTTTTTTTTCAACAACAATAAGAATGTATTTTATACTGTTATGGGGATGTTTATTGAAATTAGATATTAAATTTTTGGATAAGTATGGAACTTTTGTGCCATTGTTTGCATAACCACTACTATATAATCTGTACAATTCTTCTTTCTTAAAACCAGGTTTATATTTAATAAAAGGTCTTTCTTGAGTGCTATGTAATTGTTTAAAAATATTATCAAGAGGCAATTGAATTTTAATTTCAGGATATAATGTAATAGATACAGACTTAATGCCTTGTTCAGTATAAGGTACAATAACATCATTATTAGTGTAAACAGAATAAAAGGTGTCAATTTGTGTATCAGAAATTTTGTTCAATGTTTTTTTAGAGTTTTCAATAAGTTTTATAGACTCGCTTTTTAACATGGATAATGAAAATACGTTTTTGTTATAAAGAAAAGGATAGTATCGAGATATAGTATTTTTTTCATTAATTCCAAGGGTATTCATATATTCTAATACATCTCGAGCAAGACAAACAAAAATAGTGTTATTTGTTAACTTTTTGTGTGATAAAAGTAATGAGTTCTCAAATGTGTGTAAAGTATTGTTAGGATTATCTTGATATGCGGATTCATTATTAGGTAAACAATGAAAGGGATTAGCAGAAAACAACAAATCAGTAACATTTTCAAATTTATGTCCAATAGGAATGTCAATTTGTTGAGTAGTATTGTGTAGTTTTAATTCTTGTTCAATATCTTTGTAAAGATAAAATGCTTTATCAAGTTCATCTAAATTTTTTGTTTGTTTTTTATTATTGACAAGTTTTAAATTCATAATAAGTTGACCAAGTTGTGGTTTTGTAATTCCTGGATTTTGTTTCTTGAGATAATGAAAATGATTTTGAAAATTAATTTTGAAATCAACAGAAGAGAACATGTATATTTCTTCATATGAAAACCCATTAAATTCGAACAATTTTAAAAATTTACGTTTGATAGTTTTAATGGTATCATCATTATGAATGTATTGTGAAGAAGTATGAATAGGAGCGTTAAATTTTTCTAAATATATCCTTTCTTGTTCATTGAAAATAGAATCATTTAAATCAATGTCATCATTTTTGGAATTAAATACGAAAATATGTTTAGGTTCTCCGTTATTATCTAAAAGAATAAATTTATAAGAAGGGAGTGTATTTTGGGAAGTTTCATCCATATTGTATAAATTATATCTTATACAATATGTAAGTATTTTGTATTACAAGTTATTATTTTCTTGATTTTTTAATTTACGTTGTGTGTGTAAAAAATGTTTGATTTCAGATTCTTGCACTAATCGTCCATCTACATTTACATAACCAAGAAAGACTTTTTGTTCTAATTCGAGAACCCGTTGTTCGAGTGAATCTATTTTATTTTTATATTCAGTATAATCGCTGCTGCTAATAGTATTGCCCATTATAAATAACAACAAGATTAAAT
>MDSZ01164929.1_pt1 | contig 13747 bp, 12 predicted proteins | sample 811201 | NCBI WGS metagenome assembly MDSZ01 (sample SAMN05326647, study PRJNA326480) | marine metagenome | isolation source: seawater | place: Indian Ocean: North | collected 2010
CATTAACGTACCTTCCACATCACAAACGTTACATGGTTGAAATTTTCTATTACTATTAACTAAATTTTTTCTAATTTTCATCGATCTATCACTAAACCAAATGTCTAATAAATTTTCTTTTTTAAGATTTCCTAAAATGATTTTCTTTCCCCAATCATGAGGACACATTAAAACATCGCCAAGATAATCAAAAAATAATGTATAAGAAGGAATATAACACGGATTATCAAGTGGATTTTTTAGACTTGGAATTTTATACTCAGCATTTTCCATCATACCCGATCTGTTGCTTAATGTAATTCCAAAATCTTTTTCCTCTGGTAATGATCTATCCCTAATTATATATTGAGACTCACTTAAACCACACTCATTAACTAATTTTTGAAATTTAATAACATCATCATAGCCGTCATAAGCACTTATTAATAGTTTATCTAAACCACAATCAAATAATTTTTTTAATCTATTTAAATTCAATGGGTCCCCATTTGTCACAACTTCAACTCTAACTTTTGGAAGAGATTTTTTAAAAGTACTTATGTGATTAAAAATTTTCTTATCTAGAAGTGGTTCTACAAAACCACTAAATCTTATTACTCCAGCGTAATCTAATTGAATTAATTCTTTAACTACTTTTTGAATTAAATCATCAGAAATAAACTCTTTTATATCGCTAAAATCTGGTGCACTTCTTGGGCAAAATGAACATTTTCTGTTACAAGTGCCAGACTCACTAATTTCAATTTCAGTTGGAAGTGGAAATTGTTTATTTTTATATTCAAACAATTGAATTCTATTTTCTATAGTTTTATTTTTATGTTCAATATTAGGATCTAAAAAAAATTTTTTTATCATTTATTCAATCTTTTAATTATATTTTCTACTTTTTGGATATCATTATAAGTATCTATAGCATAAGAATGAGAATTTAATTTAATCATCTTCACTTTTTTCCCATTTTCTAAAAATCTTAGTATTTCAATATCCTCATAATTTTCTAAAAAAGTTTTTTTTTTTAAGCTGCTAAATAAATTAAGATCATTTTTACTGAAACCATATATGCATACTTGTTTGAAAAATTTAGGTTTTTTAATTTTTTTTCCTTTCAAGCTTGGTATAGCAGATCTAGATATATACATTAGCTCACTTTTTTTGTTCATCACTACTTTTGGAATATTCTTGTTATCGACACTTTCATCATTTCTTAAATTTGAATAACCACAGATAACATGTTTTGAGAATTTTATTTTTGCCTTAATTATCTTTTTTATATCGTCAGCATTAATTAATGGTTCATCACCTTGAACGTTAATATAAATATCTGCTTTAATTTTTTTTGAAACATCTGCGACTCTATCAGTTCCTGTAGAACATTTTTTTGATGTCATCAATGCTTCGAATTTGAAAAAATTTACTAAATTGAAAATCTTTTTATCATCCGTTGCAACTACAATTTTGATATTTTTTCTAAGCAATGGAGCGCAAGCTTCAATTACTCTTATAATCAGTTCTTTTCCACATATCTTTTTGAGTGGTTTTCCAGGTAACCTGGTAGAATTAAATCTTGCTGGAATTACAATTAAAATCCTCATTTATATAATCAGTGTTGGAATTTTATATTTTGACCTAGTAAGTGTTTTTAAACTATATTTGCTATGTGTTTTTAAAAACTTTTTTAAATAATGATTAGTCTCATCAGAAAATGGATCATCATTTTTATAGCCGTCAAATCCTGCTAAATAAATTTTTTTAGCCTTTGCTGAAATAGCCACACTTAAAGAATAAAAAAAAACTAAAGGCTTAGGAATTGAACAATAATTCTTTCCAATAAAAATTTTTTTTTTGCCATTCAAATGGAGTCCGAAATCAAAAATAATTTTGTTATCTAATTTTAAGTAATTTTTAAGTTTATCTGGCATCGATGAAATCGGTGCAATAATTGGTGTATTAACTCTATTTAAAAAATCAAAGTCTGAAATAATTCTTTTGGGATGACAAATAGCCCTAATATTAACTAATTTTTCTTGTAAAAAGTTAAAAGAGTTTAATGCTATTACAAAAGGTCTTTTATCCTTAATAAATTTGATGAGTTTTTTCTTATTTTTTTTTGCATTTTCCCCCGGGCCTAAAATTAAAATTTTTTTATACGATAGGTCATTGAAAGGGAACCACTTTCCAGTTTTTTTTGATGCATAAATATTGTTTGGAATGAATAATTTATGCGGGTTAAATTTTTTTGAATTCTCTTTACTTAAATTATTGATAATTATTTTATAATTTTTTTTATTATATCTATCATCAGCAAGCATTTGCTGAATATAAGTTGGGTGAATTTTTTTAATTGCTGCGATTTTATAATATGGATTTGTACCCCACTTATATTTTTTTTTTAAACTTTTGAAATATTTTATTTTAAGTTTGTTAATAAATTTTAATTGATTTCTTTTAACTAGTTTTAAAATATCTTCAGTTTTTAAGTTCCCAGGTCCACGACCCATCCCCATTATTGTACTATCTATCCATTTGAAATTGTTCTTTACAGCTAGTTTGGAATTTTTTAACGCTAAACTCAAATTGTCATGAGCATGCAAACCAACGTCTCTTTTGTCCCAGAAATTTTTTAAATCTTTTTTCAAAAGTTTTATTTTCTTAGAATCTAAAGCCCCAAGACTATCTGCAAAATATAAAGCTTTAATATCTTTATCTTTTAAAAAATAACAAATTTTTTTTAAAATTTTTGAGTTAATTTCTGATACTTGCATAATATTTATGAAAACGAGGACTCCATTTTTGGATAGCCATTTTATACAATCTTCTAGAAAAAAAACTTCATCGTAATGACAGGCAAATCTTACAAAAGAAATTTTCTTATTAATTCTTGGAAATAGTCTTTTTAAATTTTTTAACGGGGTAAAACTATTTTTTCTTAACTCTGAGGCATTTACCATTACACCTATTTTAAGTAGTTTTGGAAAATTCAATTTATTAATTAATCTATCGTCTGTATAACCTGTTAATCCTAAATTTCTATTTGTCGTAAAATTTCTAAAACCCAATTCTATAAATTTGATTTCAGTATGTTGTATGGTATTTAAGTAATCTTGAATAAGTTTGACAGAAAAATTCCAATTATTATAGTAACCGCCATCTCGTAAGGTACAATCTAATATTTCAAACTTTTTATTATTTATTTTTTCTACTGACATCACTCTGAGCCTAACTATTTTTTTCAAATTTTAGATAAGATTTTCATTTTTTGTATTACCTTTAAATTTTTTATAAATATTCTATAAAAGCAAATTTACATTTTTTTATTAATAGTATTATCTACATCTTCTTTTGTCTCTTGAGAGTCACCAATTTCTTTTTTTAGTTCGTCATACTCTCTCATTTTTAATTTCATAAAATTGATAGTTAATTTTGTTTTTTCCGCTATACCTTTTGGGGTTAAAACATATAAATATCCAACTTTATTCTTATTTTTTTTAAAATTATTAATTTTTATTAGTCCTTTTTTTTTCAACTCATTCAAAATGAAATTAATTTTACCTAAACTGATGTCTAGCTCGTTAGCGAGTTCTCTCTGACTAGATGATGGTTTTTTTGATACTTTTCTTAATATCTGAAATTGTTCTTGATTAATTTTCATCGCTAAATTATGTTCAATATTTGAACATTTGTCAATCAATAAGTTCAATTTTTGAACAATGTTCACTCAATAGATGTATATATAATGTTTAAACGAGAAATAATTAATAAACAAAAAGTTATTATTACTGATGGTATGCCGTCGAGTGGAAAGGCACTCGTGTGTAATCTTATTTCTAGTTTGCCTAAAGTAGATCAATGGGTTCTGAATCATCATGTGGATCAAACAATCGCTTTAAACAATTTCGGTCTATTAAGTTTTGAAGCTTCTAAATACCTACTTTTAACAAATTATAATGCTTTTTTTTATGACAATTTATTACTCAGGCACTCAAATTTAAGAAAAAAAGATATTACTTCTTTGCAAAATCACAAACGATTTAACCTTTTAAAAAAAAGGATACATGGAAGTGAGGATAGAGTGATCAAAAAATTTAAGAATAAAGTAATAGTTCACTATTGTGTTCATTTTACATCAATTGCAAAAAAATTATTTTTTGAAACATTTAAAAAAAATTTAATTTATATTCAAGTGCTCAGGTCACCTATATCATTGGTCATGATTAGACGTATTTCTGAAATGTCAAATACAATTGAAAAAATCAAAGGAAGAGATGGCTATATAAAATATTTTGATAAAAAAACTAAAAAAAACATACCTTATTTTTTGAAAACTAAATCTAGAGAATATTTATCTGCCAACAAGTATGAAAAAGCAATTATGATTATCGAAACAAATTTAAATAGTAAAACAATAAATCTTAAAAATTATTGTAAAAAAAATAACTCAACAGAAATTATAGTTCCATTTGAAAATTTATTAAAGAATCCAATCAAATACCTTAATAAAGTGAGTAAATCTTTGAATGTAAAAACTGATAAAATTAGTTTAGCATCTATCAAAGAAAATAACTTACCAAGAAAATTTGATTATAATAAAGAAAGAAAGAAAACTTTAAACTACTTAAAAAAAAAAGTTGCAAAAAGGTATTATCTAAAACTTTTAAATTTAGAAAAATTTTATTTAAATCAAATAATTAAAAAATATTAAATACTATGAATAATATATACCTATTAGATAAAAAAAACTTTAAATTACTTTTAGTAAAGGATTATTTAAAAGAATTTTATTTAAATAAAGGTTTTTTTTTATTATCAAAAAATTATTTTTTACGTTTTTTTCAAATATTTATTTATATCAAACTTTTTAGAAAATTGAAAATTTTAATCAGATTGTTTAAGTTATGTGAGTTTAAATTTGAAAATCCAAATGAAAATAGAATAGTAATTTTAGGCTCAGAGAGATCTGATCTTATCACGACACACCTAGACTCGAAACAATTTATCATAATCCCTTTTAAAATAAGTCATTTCAAAACAATATTTGTTTCAAAAAAAATTTTATTATTTTTATTTAAGAATTTTTTTAAAAATACTTTCAAGGTTAACTATATTTGTGCATTAATAAATATTATTAAACCAAAAATAATTATTACAATGTTTGATCAATACTTAGAAGTTAATGAAATAGGAAAAATTTTTTCAAACCAAATTAAACTAATTGCAATACAACAGGCCAATAGAAATATTGAACATTATTCAATGGGAAAACTTAATTTTTATAAATACTATACAATTGGAGATTATGAAAAAAAATTGACTAAAAATTTCATTCAAGCAGAAAAGGTTCATTCGATAGGTTCGTTGACGGCTATCAAAGCAAAAAAATATTTTTATTTAAATAATATAAATTTAGATATTAAAAATGATATCTGTCTTCTTTCTGAGCCACATTTAAGTGTTAATGAAGAGTTAAAAGATGTTAAAAACGTCGAAAAATCAATAGGTTTAGTAGCTGAATACACAATAAAATTTTGTGAGAAAAATAATAAAAGACTTATTTTTTCCGGAAAAAGCGATTTAAAAAGAGACGAAAAATTCGCAGAAGAAATATTTTATAAAAATAATACTTGTTTTAATAATCTAGATATAGTGTTTCAAAATAAGGAGGAGTTTGGCACCTTAAGAAATGTGGCATCAAGTAAACTTGTAATAGGATGTTGTTCCACCGCACTTCGAGAAGCATTTGAATTTAATAGAAAAGTATTAGCTTGTGACTTTGTGGGAGATGAGAAAACTGCCTTTCAAAGTGACGGCATAGCTTTATTAAAATTATGTACTTATGAGGAATTTGAAACAAGAGTGAATTCAATATTAGAAATGAAATATAATGATTATCTTGATAAAATTAGAAATAAAGAAAACATTTATAATAAAAGCATTGATGTCATTAAGGCATTTCAAGCGGAATTAAATTCAAATATAATAAACAAAAATTAATATAAAAATGATTTTAAAAATTGACCGATCTTTAATATGAAAATACTTGGAATTAAATATGGTGGTCATGATACTTCAGCTGCATTAATGATTGATGGAAAATTGGTAGCTGCTTGTGCTCAAGAAAGATACACAAAAGATAAACATAGTAGGAGATTTCCATTAGAGGCAATTAATGATTGTTTAAAAATAGGCAAAATAAATTTAAGTGATATTGATGAAATAGCTTACGTAAATGACATTAAAACCTTTTTAAAAGAAATTTATCTAAAACCAGCTATCAAAAATTTTAGTAGACTTAAGTTTTTAATCAAAGATTTTAGAAAATTTCTAAGACTATTAAATACAGAAAAAATTGTCAGACGAGAACTTAAATATAAAGGAAAAATTAAGTTTTATAGACATCATCTCTGTCACATAGCAAGTGCATATTATCCAAGTGGTTTTGAAAAAGCTCTATGTTTAAGTTTAGACGGAATGGCTGAAAATGAAACTGGAATGATTGCAGAAGCAAACTCTGGCAAAATAAATATTTTAAATGCTAAAAATTTATATCCAGATTCTCTCGGGCTATTTTATTCTGCCATAACGGATTTTTTAGGATGGAAACATCATTGTGATGAAGGAATAATTATGGGGCTTGCTCCTTATGGAAACCCTCATGAAATAATTTCAAATACAAACAAAAGTTATAAAGAAGTTTTTGATGAAATTTTAATCGAAAAAAATGAATTTGAGTTTAAAATTAATTTAGACTTTATTGATTATTATACAACAAGAAATAAATGGGTCACTGAAAAATTTAAAAAAATATTTGGTGAAAAAAGAAAATACTCAGATCCTTTGACAGATCATCATAAGAATATTGCTGCTGCATTACAGCTCAAATTAGAAAATCTTGTAATTAACAAACTCAAAGCAGCTAAGGAAAAATACGGTTACAAAAAATTATGTTTATCAGGTGGCGTGGCTCTAAATTGTTCAATGAATGGAAAAATTGAACAATCTAGAATATTCGACGAAATTTACGTTCAGCCAGCTAGTGCAGATGATGGTTGTGCAATTGGTGCCTGTTATTTGGCTAATTTTAGAAACAATAAAAAAAAATTTTTCTCAAAATCTAATTATAATTCCTATTTAGGATCCAGATACTCAGATGATGAAATTGAAATAGAACTAAAAAATTTAAAGTTAGACTACTCTAAAAGTTTAAATATTTTTAGGGAAACAGCTGAAGAATTAAGTAAGGGTAAGATTATAGGATGGTTTCAAGGAGCTGCTGAATTTGGTCCAAGAGCTCTTGGAAATAGGTCAATATTATGTAAACCCTACCCTGCAGAAATGAAAGATTATTTGAATAATCAAGTTAAATTTAGAGAAAGCTTTAGACCTTTTGCCCCTGCAATTTTAAGTGAATATCAAAGGGATTTTTTTGAAATAAATCAGGATAGTTTTCACATGCTTATAGCCTCAAAAGTAAAAGAAGATAAAAAAGGCACTATACCCGCAGTTGTACATGTTGATAGATCCGCTAGAGTACAAACAGTAAATGAAAATTCAAATAAGAAATTTTATAATTTACTTAAAGAGTTTAATAATTTAACAAACATTCCTGTTTTACTTAACACATCTTTCAATGTAAAAGGTCAACCAATTGTTAATAATCCTAGAGATGCTATTGAGACTTTTAAAAAAACTAAAATAGATGTTTTATCGATTGGTAATTTTTTATTAAAAAAAAAGAATTAATGAAATTAAAATTAAATAAAAATAAATCATTCATTGTTGCTGAGATAGGATGGAATTTTTTGGGTGACATTAATCTAGCAAAAAAAATGATACTTTCAGCAAAAAGAAGTGGTGCTGATGCTGTAAAATTTCAAATCTGGAACCCAAAAAACCTTAGAAAAGGTTCTTGGGATAAAGATGGTAGAAGAAAACTTTACGAAAAATCATTTTTAGATAAAAAAAAGTATAAATCATTATACGACTTTTCCAAAAAAAATAATATATGTTGTTTTGCATCTGTATGGTCAAGCAAGGATCTAAAAATTTTATCAAGTGTTTCAAAAGAAATTGTTAAAATACCTTCTCCAGAAGCTTATAACATAGATTTAATTAAAGAAGCATTAAAAGTTTTTAAAAAAGTGGTCTTATCCGTGGGTTGCCTGAACAAAAGTGAACTCAAAAGATTAATTAAATTTAAAAAAAATAATAAATTAATAGTTTTACATTGTGTGAGTAGCTATCCATTAAAATCTGAGGATTGTAATTTTAAAAAATTCCATTATTTAAAAAAAATATTTAAATATGTTGGATATTCCGGACACATGGATGGTATTGGAGATGCAGTGTATGCTCTAGCAAATAAAGCAGTAATGATAGAAAAACATTTTACAACAAACAGAAAATTACAAGGTAGAGACAATAAATTTTCTTTAAATGAGAAAGATATATCAAAAATTTGTACTTTTAGAGAAATGTTTTATAATTTTAGTCTTGATCGCGGATTAGGAATTCAAAAAAAAGAAAGAGATATTTTTAGAAACTATAGAGGTAGATGGCAAGGTTAGATTATAATAGAGATAATTTATGAAAAAAATCGCACTTTTTAAATCACTTATAAACCAGTCAGATTATGATTTAATGTTTAAATCCTTAAAGACTGGTTGGCTAACACATGGAAAAAATAATTTAATTTTTGAAGAAAATTTTTCAAAACTAGTAGGATGTAGATATTCAATAGCAATGAATTCTTGCACTAGTGCGCTAGAATGTTCTCTTAAAGTCTTAAAAAAAAAGGGTGAAGTAATAATACCAAGCTGGACATGGGTATCTACAGCAAATGCTGTAATTAACACTGGAAATATTCCTGTTTTCGCTGATGTTGATGTCAATTCAAGAAACTTAACCGCGAAACATATAAAGGAAAAAATAACAAAAAAAACTGTTGCCGTGATAGTAGTTCATTATGCTGGGCTTCCATGTGAAATGACTGATATTATTAAAATCACAAAAAAAAATAAAATTTCTTTAATTGAAGATAGTGCAGAAACCTTAGGTGCTAAATGGAAGAATAGGTATACTGGCTCATTTGGGACAGGGTGTTTTTCTTTTTTTCCTACAAAAAATATAACAACTACTGAAGGTGGAATGTTAACAACTAATAGTAAAGATCATTACCAAAAAATTAAAAAAATCATAGCACATGGTATCGATAACAAAAAAAAACCAGTCTTTTGGCATAGAGAAGCTGTTCTAGCAGGTCATAATTATAGATTACCAAATCATCTTGCAGCACTTGGAATTTCACAATTAAAAAAATTGAAATATTTTAACAATAAAAGAAGGGCGATTGCTAAAAAATATGATTATTTTCTCAACAGATATAAAGATGTATTCTCTTTACAAAAAGTAAATAAAAATCTTACTCATTCTTATCAGATGTATACATGTTTAATAAAACCTGGTCTAAGAAGTAATTTTCTAAATTTTATGAAAAATAATGGAGTTGAGGTTTCAGCTCATTTTGTTCCTCCTTTACATAAACAAAATTACTTAAAAAAATACTCTAAAAAAAAATTAGTTAATACTGATTATTTATCTAAAAGCATTATAACGCTACCAATATATCCTAACTTAAAAGATAATGAGTTGAAATTCATTTTTAAAAAAATAAAGAACTGGTATGAAAAAAAATAATTATGTAATCACCGGTGGACTAGGTTTCATAGGATCAACGATAACAAAAATGTTGGTCAATAGAAAAGATACAGGTAAGTGTATTATAGTTGATAATTATACAAACTATATAAATCCATTAAGATGGACATTTGCGGATTATAGAAAACTAAGATTTACAAATATAAAAGATAAAAAATTAAAAAATAATATAAATAAAAAAATTATCTTTTACAGAGGTGATTGTGCAGATTTTAAGATAATGTACACTATATTAGAAAAATATAAGCCAAAATGTGTTTTTCATGCTGCCGCTGTTCCAGTAGCTAAAATTGAAAATCCAAACGTAAGTGAATTTAGAAAAGGATCAATAGATACTACAATTAATATTTTAGACTGCTTAGATCTAATCCAGAAAAAATCTAAATATAAATTAAAAAGATTTATTTATATCTCATCAAGCATGGTTTATGGAGATTTTTTAAAAAAACAAGCTTTTGAAGACGATACAACTAAACCAAAAGAAATCTATGGAACTATGAAGTTAGCTGGAGAAGAAATAGTTAAAGGTTTTTCAAGATTTTCAAAAATTCCCTATACTATCATTCGACCCTCTGCAGCTTATGGGCCAACTGATATGAATGAAAGAGTCACCCAATTTTTATTATTAAAGGCTATAAATAATGGTGTGCTAGAAATACATGGTAAAGATGAAAAACTTGATTTTACTTATGTCGAGGATCTTGCAGAGGGTACGATAAAAGCGGCATTTAATAAAAAAGGAGAGAATGAAACATTCAACATAACTACAGGAAGTGGAAGAACTATTTTGAGTTACGCCAAAATCCTAAAAAAATACTTTAAAATGATTAAGTTCAAAATTGTTTCGAGGGACAAAACAAGACCAAAAAGAGGAACGCTTTCTATTAAAAAAGCAAAAAAACTAATTAATTATAAACCAAAATTTAATTTAGAAAAAGGAACATCAAATTACGTTAAGTTTGTTAAGGGACTTAAAAATATAAACTTTGAAGGAGCAGCAAGGTTTCCAGTGAAAAAATCAGATTAAATATTTTGTGAAAAATTTAGTTTTTTTTTATCCAAAAATTGAGGATGATGGTCTTAAAAAAACATTTATTACATATTTAAATTTTTTTTCCAATAAATACAATATTATCTTAATTACCTCTTCTTCCAATTTAAAAATTTCCAAAAAGTTTCTTAATAAAATTAAGATTGATTATGTGAAAAGTTCAATTTTTAAAAAAATCAATTTAATTAATAATCTTTTATGTCTTTTTAAAATATTCAAATATTTAAATGAAAAAACTGTTTTTTTTTTCACTGGATAAACATTCTTATCTTTTGACTCTAAAAATTTTAAAGATAAATTTTAATTTGATTTTAAGAATACCCAATCCTATTATGACAAAAAAATTTACTAGAAATTCTTTTTTTTCAAATTATGCAGGGAACTTTATAGGAAATTTAGATTTAGGTTTGTCAAAATATGCAGATAAAGTAGTTGTATATTCAAAACAAAATTTAAATTTTATTAAAAAAAAATATGGTCTTAAAAACCAGATATTAATAAGAAATTTTTTTGAAAAAAAAAAAATAATTAGAAAATTAAAAATTAAGAAGTTTTACAATATTTTCTTTATTGGAAGACTTGAAGTCAATAAAGATCCATTCTTTTTTTTAAATTCATTAAATAAAATTAAAAACTTTAAAATTAACATACATATAATTGGTGAAGGGTCAGAGAAAAAAAGGCTGTTAAAATTAAAAAATATACACAATAAAAATAATATTAAAATTTACGGACATATTAATAATCCATTTAAAAAATTTTACAAAAATATAGATTTATTTTGTTTAACATCAAAATTTGATGGAACGCCAAATGTTTTGGGAGAAGCAATAAGTTTTAAAATTCCTTGTGTTGCACCTAAATCCGTTGGGAATGTAAATGAACTTTTAGGAAATGGAAAATTTGGAAACATTTATAAACCAGAAGATGAAAAGAGTTTTATAGCCGTTGTTACTAAGGCATTAAAAAATTACAATCAATCTATCAATAAAGCTAAACTAGCTTATAAGAATTTAGAATTATATAATAAAAAAAATACTTTAGAAAAATTGAATAAATGTTTAATTGATTTAACGACTTAAAAAATTAAATCTACTAATTAAATAATCTAGGTTTGGAAATTTTTTTCTTTCATTAATAAACTTATATAATTTATTTGCTAGTATTAAATCATTTTTAGTATCAACGGATAGATTCATGTGAGAGAAATTTGATTTATATTTAAAATTCTTAATCTTGAATTTTTTATAATTTTTATAAAAATATTTTGGAAAATGTTCTTTAAAATAACTAGATCTTAATTTTGAATAATTTTTAATTAAAATTGATGATTTAAAAATTTCAATTGATTGTCCTTTTGGATATGATCTTGGAAATACGTTTGTAACAATATCACAATTTTTTTTATCAAAAATTTCAATTCCCTTATCTAGTAATTTATTGTGTATAAATGGACTATCTGCACAAATTCTTATGAAAGAATTTTCATTGTTTAGTTTTAAAATTTTTACAAATCTTAACCAGACATCGTTTAAATCACCTCTGAAATAATTTATTTTTTTTTTTACACAAAATTTTACAATTTTATCATCACTTTTGTGTGTTGAAGTAGCTACAATAATTTTTTTAATTTTTTTTGATTTTGCCACTCTATCAAAAACTCTTTTGAGAAGTTCTTTTTTTTTTATTTTTTTTAATACTTTACCTTTTAATCTTTTAGATGATAAACGAGCTTGAATAATTGCCAACATTCTTAAAAAGTAATCTTTTTAGATATTTACTTTTTCATTTTCCAAACATAATTTACAAATTATGTTAGGATTATTGTTTATAAATCCTTCTCTTATTTCTTTCATTTTTTCATTTTTCCAAATTACCTTTAATGGTTGTTCCAAGACATTTCCAACGGGTAAATTTCTTCCAACTGTATTACAGCATGGGCCAACTGTTCCATCAGCATGTATTCCAACTTGTCCCCAAGGTTCGTTACAATTATATTCGGATAAAACTAATTTTGAAGAATCATATTTTTTTTTGTGAAGGTCGTCATAAAAGTTTATTGAATTTTCTTTTTGAATTTCTACTGTATCTACTATATCTATCCACTTTTCTATAAATTGATCAACTTCGTGATAATTGCTTTCTAAAGCAACAAATGAAACTCTCGTAAGTGGCAACTTTTTATTCAACTCTTTTCTTAAAGAAACAAAATTTTTAATATTATTTTCAATATGACTTAATCTATTTGTATTTATTTTTTTTTTGTTAACAGGTATTCTAACTTTGTCATAAGTGGATTCTGTAGCAGCATCTAATGATACGAATAATCTTGTTAGGGAACTATTTAGAATTATTTCACTATTTTTTCTATTTAGTAATGTTCCGTTTGTGAATAAAAATTGATCCATTATTCCTGCTTTAGCAGCTAACTCCAAAACTTCTGGAAATTTTTTATAAAGTAAAGGCTCAGAATTACTGAACAAAATTGCGTCTAGTTTATTTTCTTTAAATTCATTAAATAACTTTTTTAATTCTTCAATTTCTAAAGTATATTTTTTAGTATCATTACGGAAACCCTGAAAACACATTGTGCACTCTAGATTACACCTATTTACCAGTTCTAATATTACAGAGATTGGATAGTTTGGTAAAAATTTATGGGTTTTATCATTAAGATAATTTTCATATTTTGCTCTATATTCATTATATCTTTCTCCAAATTTAGGAAATAATTCTTCATATAAAATTTGTTCGGTGTCTACCCTGTTATTTTTTTTTATAACACTTGCAGACAATAATTTTTTAATTTTATGATTGTCTTTATCTTCTATTTCTTTTTTTTTAATATCCATTGGTTATTTTAATATTATTTATTGCAAATCTGATTAAATTAATTTACTATCGTTCAAAATTTGAACAATGTCAATTAAAAGTTATCTTTTTAAATATAGCTTCATTTAATTATAATGAAAAATATTAATAAAA
>MDSZ01243769.1_pt1 | contig 13747 bp, 14 predicted proteins | sample 811201 | NCBI WGS metagenome assembly MDSZ01 (sample SAMN05326647, study PRJNA326480) | marine metagenome | isolation source: seawater | place: Indian Ocean: North | collected 2010
ATTCAGTACTCCACTTCTTATCACAATCAAAAATCTGTATATGGAAAATATAAAATGAATGAAACCGATGAATCTGTATATATTAATGCAATTCATCAGCTATACAATAACAATCTCAATCATATAATGAAATATGGGATTTCTTTTGATGCTAGAAGATTAAATCAAAAATTAGATGGATTTAATACACCTGATGAATCAATTGTTTTTAATCATAACAATATTGTAACAGGTTTATTTTCTGAATATTCTACAAGTAACGAGAATGTTTTTCAGTTACTTGGTGGGTACCGAATAGATTATCATAATAAACATGGTTTGTTTCATTCTCCTAGGATTAATTTTAAATACAACCCAAATGATATGTCTGTAGTAAGATTAATTGCTGGTAAATCATTTCGTATTTCCTATCCACTTTCTGAAAATGAATCATTTCTTGCATCATCAAGAGCAATAGATATATCAAATGTGCAGAATTTACTGCCTGAAGAGGCTTGGAATTTTGGTATTAATGCTAGTTATTGTTTTTATCTTTTTGGAAAAGAAAGCTCAATAAACTCCGATCTTTATCGAACAATATTTTCAAATAAAGTCATAGCTGATATTGAAGATCAGAATGAGCTTACTTTTTATAATTCAGATAAAGCCTCTTTTTCAAATGTTTGGCAAATAGATATCTCACATGAATTGATTAAAAATTTACAAATCAAATACGCATTTAAAATAAATGATGTTCAGTCTACTTTTTTAGTTTATAATACGGCTGAAAGTAGCAATGGAGAGGACGCTGTTGTTTGGCAGGAGTATTCTAAAAGAAGAGATCCTCTAGTTCCAAAGTATAGAGGTATGATCAATGCTAATTATATTAATAATTCTGAGAAATGGATCTTTGATATTACTGCAAATTATATTGGACCATCTAGAATCCCTAAACATTCAGAATTAACAGTTACTGAATCTCCGAGTTTTTTAACATATAATACGCAAATTACAAGGAAGTTTAAATATCTTGAAGCTTATATTGGAGGTGAGAATTTATCTAACTATACTCAAGAAAATCCTGTTCTAGATCCTAATAATATCAATGATCGATTTGACGCTTCGCTTATTTGGGGACCAATAATGGGACGTACATTTTATCTTGGATTACGTTACAGATACTAATGTCTATTTTTTTAAAATTTTATCAAGAATTTTGATTACAGATTCAGAGATTACAGTTCCAGGACCAAAGATTCCATCAACACCTATTTTATATAGATATTCATAATCTTGTTTAGGTATAACTCCACCAACTATAATTGATATATCAGTATCTTTATATTTATTTAGACATTTTATTAGCTCAGGAACTAACGTTTTATGCCCAGCTGCTAAAGAAGAAATTCCCAATATATGCACATCATTTTCTATTGCCTGCTTAGCAACTTCTTCTGGAGTCTGAAATAAAGAACCAATATCTACATCAAAACCCAGATCAGCAAAAGATGTTGCTACTATTTTTGCTCCTCTATCATGACCATCTTGCCCCATTTTCGCAATTAATATTCTTGGCCTTCTACCAAGCTTTTTTGCAAAAATATTAGACAATTTCAGTGCATCATTAAAAGATTTGTCATTTTCAATTTCCATTTTATAAACTCCTGATATTACATTATTTTTTGGCTTGTATCGACCAAAAACTTTCTCACAGGCAGTTGATATTTCTTCAAGCGTGGCTCTTTCTTTGGCTGCTTCAACTGCTAGTTTTAATAAATTATCCCCATTTTCATTGCAGGATTTTGTTATTTTTTCTAATGCTAATTTAACATTTTCATTATTACGTGATAATTTAATTTCTTTTAATTTTTTAAGTTGATTCTCTCTAACTAATTTATTATTTACTTCAAGCACCTCTATATCATTCTCAGAAGCATTAAGTTGTGTTATATTTAAGCCTACAATAAGATCTTTTTTACTATCAATTCTTGCTTGCTTTTTAGTCGCAGACTCTTCAATTCTCATCTTCGGTAGGCCTGTATCAATAGCTTTTGTCATTCCTCCTAAATTTTCTATCTCTAAAATATGTTTCCATGATTTTTCTGCTAACTCATTTGTAATAGTTTCTAGATAATAAGACCCTCCCCAAGGATCTACTGTTTTGCAGATACCAATATCCTTCTGAAGGTAAATTTGTGTGTCTCTTGCAATTTTTGCTGAAAATTCACTTGGCAGAGCAATTGCTTCATCTAAAGCATTAGTATGAAGTGATTGTGTTCCCCCCATAACAGCAGCCATGGCCTCTATACATGTACGGGTAATATTATTTATTGGATCTTGCTGTGTTAAGCTCCACCCGCTTGTTTGACAATGAGTTCTAAGCATTAAAGATTTCGGATTTTTTGGATTAAATTGTTTAATTATTTTTGCCCATAACAATCTTGCTGCTCTCATTTTTGCAATCTCCATAAAATAATTCATTCCTATTCCCCAAAAAAAGGAGATTCTTGGAGCAAAATCATCAATTTTTAGTCCAGATTTAATCCCAGATCTAACATATTCTAAACCATTTGCTAAAGTGTATGCTAATTCAATATCTGCAGTTGCTCCTGCTTCTTGCATATGATATCCTGAAACCGATATACTATTAAACTTAGGCATGTTTAAAGAAGTGTATTTAAAAATGTCCGATATTATTCTCATAGATTCAGAGGGAGGATATATATATGTATTTCTTACCATAAATTCTTTTAAAATATCGTTCTGAATTGTTCCTGTTAATGAATCTAACTTAACACCTTGCTCCAAAGCCGTTACAATGTAGAATGCCATTATTGGAAGAACTGCACCATTCATTGTCATTGAGACTGACATCCTATCTAAAGGAATCCCGTCAAATAAAACCTTCATATCTTCTACAGTATCAATAGCAACACCAGCCATACCAACATCTCCATATGCTCGATGATTGTCTGAGTCATAACCTCTATGTGTTGGTAAATCAAAAGCAACAGATAGTCCTTTTTGTCCAGCTGCTAGATTTTTTTTGTAAAATCTATTTGATTCTTTGGCAGTAGAAAACCCAGCATATTGCCTTATTGTCCATGGTTTGACAACATACATGGTAGAATACGGACCTCTTAAGTAAGGAGGGGTTCCTGCAATAAAATTTAAGTGCTCAAGATCATTAATATCTTCTTTTTTATATAAGGATTTAATATTAATACCTTCAGCATTTTCGTATGAATTGATGTGTGTATTTATTTTTTTACTTTGATCTATACAGTTGTTTTTTAGTAATTCTGAAATCAAGTACTCTACAAAATAAGAGCCAGAAGAAGAATCAACAACTCTCCCCATATAAGATTCATGTTTCAAGATTAGTTGCTGAGCTATAGAGAAATGACCTGCATTTTCATTATTAACTTTCGATGTATTTATTAAAATAGCATTCGAACCTCCAACAATTGCAGACATACACTTTGTTGTACTTTCAATTAAACTATTATAAATTTCTTTATCTCCTTTTTCATTCAAGAGAATTTCAGAAAATATAAATGGATTTTTTCCTGTTTTAGATTTCCAAAGTATTCTAAAAGCCTTGATTTTTGCAATTTCTAGAAAAAAGTTTTTTCTGATAATAAAATGAAATTGTAGATTGATTTCTTTACTTTTCAAGCCCTTATCTAGAGCATAATTTATTTGCTCTTTTGCTGTTTTTCCTTCAACAATTATTGTATGATATAAATTGTCAAATTTTGTAGATTGACGAACTCCTCCTTTAATTTTTTTAAAAATATCTGTGCATTTTTTTAAATCATTAGCTTTAATCTTATCAAAATAAATTCTTACTTTTTCAGTATCGATATCCTTAAGAAGTATATTTATATTATTAGGATTTTGAAAATAAATTCCTTCTGCACCGTTTTTTATTGCTGCCAATGCTTTTACGTTTGCTGTTTCTGCTTTTTTTACATTAATTAATTGATATATCGCCCAATCTGCAGGTAAATCTGCTACAAATTTTTCCTTTTCTACATTCTTATGGTAGAAAGGAGCAATCTCAATATCTTCAATTTTAGAAAAAAGATTAGAATATGTAGATTTATTAGCAAAATCTTTTTGAATTTTATCTTTCCATTCCTTTTCTGTATTAGGATGAAAAATTTTGAATAATGAATCTCCCATTTTCTTATTCTTTGATAATAAAAATCTCCTCTCCCTCTTTTTTCATTAAAAACCTTTCTCTTGCAAATTTTTCTTGATCTTCTTTTATGTTTTTAATTTTAAATAAGTTAGTGCTATCTTTTTTTATTTCTTCTTTATAATAATTTTTTTGACTTTCTAGTTGCCGTATTTCTTGTTTTGTATTTGCAAAGAAAAGTAAATTGTATTCATGAATGAATAATATCCAAATTAGGAATAGTAAAGACACAACTATATATTTATTCATATAACAAAGATAAGAAATAAGTTTTCTTAATTTTTTCTTATTGCTCTAGATAAACAATAATCTCCTCTAAATATTTTTAATGATATTATCTTTGATTCTTTCACATGCATGATCTAACAAATTATAAACATCTTGAAATCCTTGCTCACCACCATAATATGGGTCAGGAACCGATTCAAAGGATTCAGGGTTTAATTCATTTAAAATCAAATCTACCTTTTGCTTATCTTTATTGTTTCTTGCAAGCGATAAGATATTATTTAGATTACTTGTGTCCATTGCATATATTTTATCAAAAATATCAAAATCATTTACCGTAAACTTTCTTGCTCTTTGATGTTCTATATTTATTAAATTCTCTTTAGCAATTTGTATTGACCTGATATCAGGAGCTTTTCCTAAATGATATGAAGCTGTTCCTGCTGAATCTACTTGCACATCTAAGTCTATAGTCTTGTTTTGCAGAATACCTTCTGCTAAGGGGGATCTACATATATTGCCTAAGCAAACCATTAAGATTTTCATGATTTTTTTCTAAGAAATAGTTAGTCTTTTTTCAATGTCTGAAACATAACCTTTGAATCTTTTGTCAGTATCCGCTAGATTATTTACCGTCTTACACGCATGAAGCACAGTTGCATGATCCTTGTTTCCGCAATGTTTACCAATCATTGCTAATGAGTTTTTAGTAAGTTGTTTTGAAAAAAACATAGCTAGTTGCCTGCATTGCACAATTTCACGCTTTCTGGTTTTAGATTTCATTGTTTCAATAGGTATATCAAAATAATCACACACGACCTTTTGTATATAGTCAATAGACACTTCTCTTACTGTATTTTTAACAAATTTATCTAACATGTTTTTTGCTAAGTCAATAGTAATTTCCTTTTTATTTAAGGATGATTGTGCAAGAAGAGAAATTAAAGCTCCTTCTAGTTCTCTAACATTTGAAGTTATTGAGTAAGCAATATACTCAATTACCTCATATGGTATTTCAATCCCATCATTCTTTATTTTCTTTTTTAAGATAGCTAATCGCGTTTCTAAATCAGGAGATTGCAAATCTGCAGAAAGACCCCATTTAAATCTAGATAGTAAACGCTGTTCCATACCCACTATATCAACAGGAGGTTTGTCAGAAGTTAGAATTATTTGTTTACCATTTTGATGAAGATGATTAAAAATATGGAAGAAGACATCTTGTGTTTTTTCTTTTCCACATAAAAACTGAACATCATCAATAATTAAAATATCGATGGATTGATAAAAATGAACAAAATCATTTTTCTTATTATCCATAATCGCATCGACGAATTGAGTTTGAAATTTATCAGCAGAAACGTACAAAACAGTCTTTTCAGAGTTTCCGTTTTTTATCTCAATACCTATTGCATTCGCTAAATGTGTTTTTCCAAGACCTCCGCCTCCGTATATAAATAAAGGATTGAAAGAAGTTCCTCCTGGATTTTGAGAAACTGCATATCCAGCAGATCTAGCTAATCTGTTGCACTCACCCTCCACAAAAGCATCAAAGGTATAAGATTCATTTAATTGTGGATTTATATTTATTTTTTGTAGTCCTGGTATAATAAAAGGATTTCTGATTGCTGAATTTCCGATATTCAACGGAATATTGACAGGATTATTTCTAATAGATTTTTGCTCACTACTTGGAATTTTTGACACATATGGCTTCTTTCCAGAAGACCCTGCTAAAACAATATGATACTCTAACTTACCCTCTTTACCAAGCTCTTTTTTTATTGTCTTTTTTAATAAAGTTATATAGTTTTCTTCAAGCCATTCATAGAAGAAGACACTTGGAACCTGTATTGTTAGTATATTTTTTTTAACACTGATAGGTATAATCGGTTTAAACCAAGTTTTAAAATTTTGGTGACTAACATTGCTCTTAATAATGTTAAGGCAATTAGCCCAAATTTCTATATGGCTTTTTTCTGTCATTAAATTTATTTGTTGCTATTTTTATAAAGAATTATACTTGTCTTGTCTTGTTTTTTAGTCTCGCAACATTAAGGCAAATATTAAAAACTATTCTTTAAAAAAAAAGAATAAAAAAGAAAAATTACACTTGACTTTTAATTTTTTTTTACAGGTCAAATTTACTTGATATAGAACTTGTTTGCGTAGTGGCTTTTAGATTGAAATTATATAAGTTTTTTATTTTTTTTTACAAAAATTGACCTTCCAAAAATATTTTTAATCATCATTTTTCGTTTAAAAATAAAATCAATACGACCAATATTTATTCCTGCCCAGCCTGCTTGAGCAATTAAGACTTTATCATTATTTAAATTACTTATCTCTATAGGCTGATTCAAGAATGTGTGCGTGTGCCCTCCTATAATCAAATCGATATTGTTTGTATTTTTAGCAAGGAGTGTATCAGAGACTTTATTGTTACTATAATAATATCCCAAATGAGACAAGCATATAACCAAATCACACTTATATTCTTTTTTTAATATCTTGGCATACAAGTTACTTGCTGCTATTGGATCTTCATATTTTGTTTCTTTGTAAAGCTGTTTTGGAACAAGACCTTCTAATTTGATCCCAATTCCAAAAACACCAACCTTAATTTCTCCTTTTTGAAACACCTTATAGGGTTTGAAATATCCGTTAAGCGTTGTATCAGTAAAATTATAATTTGAACATAAAAAGGGAAAATCAGCAAACGGAAGCTGTTTTTTTAATCCATCTAATCCATTATCAAAGTCATGATTTCCTAAAGTAGCTGCATCATATTTAAGTTTACTCATTAGCTTAAACTCTAGTTCACCTCCATAAAAATTATAATAAGGAGTTCCTTGAAAGATATCTCCTGCGTCAAGTAGCAGCACATTGTCATTCTCTCTACGAATTTTATTTACTATTGTAGCTCTTTCTGCCATCCCACCAAAACCTTTATTTTTCCCTTTAGTTAGTGGATGAATATGACTATGCATATCATTAGTATGCAAGATTGTAATCTTAGGCATATCTTTGTTAGCTAGCAATTGATTTGGGAACAATCCAAATCCAATAGCTCCTAAGCTAGCATGTTTTATAAATCTCCTTCTACTTTTCATATTTTATTCTTTCATCTAAATATGGAGAAATAGTATCTTTAACTAAACAGTGCTCAAGGATTGCATCTCGAACTTTTAACCCAACTTTTTTTTGTTTTTTATCTTTAAAAAATTTCATATCATCCCCACCATTAGCCAAGTAATCAGATGTTAAAACTCTGATCTTGTTTTCATCAAATGATCCAAATCCTTTCTTTTGATATTGAATTTCCCCTTGTTTATTTATAATTATTTCTATTCCAGAAAATGGCTCTCCTCCTCTAGAGACAATATATTCAATTAACTCTATGTTTTCTGATGCATCTAGCTCCACTATTACTAATTCATTCTCAAATGGCATTAAAGTATAGATATCTCCAATTGTAATTTTCCCTTTTGGAAGAGCAGATCTTAAACCTCCATAATTCATAACACATATATCTGCTTTATCAGAAAATCTTTCAAGACATAAGTCTGTGACAAAGTTCCCAAGTTCACTTTCAGGTTTTTTTTTAAACATTTCAGATCTAGAATAACATAAAACCTCATTCATGATTGAATCAATACCTATTTTATAAGGCTCTATTATTGAAAGAAATGCGCTATCAGGAATCTCTTTTATAGGATTTAATTTTTCTTGATGAGTATTTAGAATAAGAATTGTAGTGCAAGAATTTAAAGTCAATAAAGTTGACAAATAAATTATATACACTATGAAATTTTTATAATTACAACTCTTCACTATTTTAATTTGTTAGTCTTTTTAAAACTTTTTCAATTAACACATTAATTGTTTTAGTGTAATCCTTACTATACTTTTTTGTAATTCTATTTCCAATGACTGCACAAATTGTTAAGGCATTATGACCTAACAGCTTGCTTAAAAAGTACAATGCTGAGGTTTCCATTTCAAAATTGACTATTTGTGTATTGTTATATGAGAAAGAATTTAGTTTAGCATGTAGATTATTTATTGATGAAGAGACTCTTAGCTCTCTACCTTGGGGAGCATAGAACCCTGTTGCTGTAGCTGTAATTCCTTTCTTTATTTCTGTAAATCTGGCTAATAAATCTCCACTTGCCTCCACTACATAGGGTTGAGATAGTTCTTGTGGCCAGTTGCTATGTTTTATAAAAAGATTTGCAATTTCTTCATTAGTAATCCCCTTGTGTTTATAAAAATGAGCAAGTCCGTCAAATCCTAATCCATGCGATGCCATTACAAATGAATCTACTTTAACATCTTTTTGAATTGATCCAGAAGTCCCAATTCTTATAATATTTAAACTTTTTTTAATTTTCTTTACAGTACGTGTTAGAAAATCAATATTTATTAGCGCATCTAATTCATTGAGAACTATATCTATATTATCAGTTCCTATTCCAGTTGACAAAACCGATATTCTTTTATTATTATATGTCCCAGTATGAGTTATGAATTCTCTATGCTGAACTTTTACGCTAATTGTGTCAAAAAAATTTGAGACTTGAGAAACCCTATCAGGATCTCCTACAATGATAATATCGCTTGCAATATCATCTGGGGATAGATTTAAATGATATATCTTTTTTTTATCTGTAAGAATTAACTCAGTGTCCTTTATTAATTTCATTGTAAATATGTACTTTTGCAATTGCAATAATAATAAAATAAATATGGCTATTTCAGCAAGTAAAATTTTAGTACCAATTGATTTTTCAGAACAATCGATGATTGCATTAGGGCAAGCATTTAGTTTAGCCAAGATTAAGAAATCAGATGTAGTTTTACTCTCCGTTATTCAAGATTTAACAATTATGCAGTCTTTATTTATGGACGACAAGAGTCATGAATTTCAGAAAAAATTAAATGATAAACTTATTAATCTAGCAAGTGAATACCAAGATATATATAATGTAGAAGTTGACACTATGGTTGCCAAAGGAAAAGTTTATGAGCAAATTAATAATGTTGCTGAAATGATAAGTGCAGATTTGATTATAATGGGAACCAACGGTTCTCCTAAAACTGCAATTAGAAAATTTATTGGTTCAAATGCTGAGCGTGTTGTAAGATCGGCGTATTGTCCTGTAATTACTATAAAAGGTAAGGAGCATAGGACTGGCTGCAAGAACATTATCCTCCCTTTAGATTTGGAGAAAGAAACTAAAGAGAAAGTGACAACTGCTATTGAGTATGCGCGTTATTGGAACGCTACAATTAGAGTGGTTTCTGTAATCTTGAATAAAAACAATGATGAAATTAGAAAACGTTTAATCAGAAATATAAAGCAAGTTAGTAGTTTTATTCAAAAAACTGGAGTTAAATGCACATCAGAATTACTTGATGGAGATGAAAAGCAAACGCTTGGAGGTTTTGTGCTTGATTATGAAAAGAATTTTGAAGCTGATCTAATTATAATAATGACAAAAAAAGAAGAGCTAAGTCTTTCTAACAACATTAGTGTGACTGCACGATATATTATCAACAATTCATCCATACCCGTAATGAGCATACGTCCAAAAGAACGTAAATATATTACTCCTAGATCCACTACATTTTAATAGTTTGTTATTGTGTCTGATTCAATACAGTATAAAATTGCTTTTTTATTAAGCACTTCTAATCTAAAATTATCACTTGCAGAGAGTTTCACATGCGGAAACATTTCATATTTATTAGGTAAAATACCAGGAAGTTCTAGCTATTTACAGGGATCTATTATAGCCTATCAGAACCAAGCAAAAATCAATTTACTATCTGTTAAGGAAAAAGACATTCACTGTTATAGTGCGGTAAGTTTCGAAGTTGCAAAACAGATGTCAGAAAATTGTTTAAGAAAGTTTGACTCTGATTTTTCTATTGCTACTACAGGATATGCTGGACCAAGTGGAGGTGGTATTGATGCTCCTGTAGGAAAAGTATTCATTTCTGTCTCTTCAAAAATAGAAACTTCGGTTAAAGAACTCATGTTTAAAGGGGATAGAAGGTCAATAATGCAAAATGCTTCTAAAGAAGCCTTACATTTATTATATAAAAAATTAGAAGGATAAAATTCATATTTTACTTCTATGTTGTATATTTGCATTCCAAAATTTAGAATATAATGTCAAGAACTTGCCAAATAACAGGAAAGAAAAGTATGGTTGGGAATAATGTTTCTCATGCTAATAACAAAACGAAAAGAAGATTTCATGCAAATCTACAGACAAAGAAATTCTATATTCCTGAGACTAAAGAATGGATTACTTTGAAGCTTTCTGCTAATGCGCTTAGGACTATAAATAAAAAAGGAATAGCGGCAGTTTTAAAAGAAGCTAAAGAAAACAACAACACTTTAGTATAAGGTTTCAAGATTTAAATATAAAGTTTAGTATATTTGAATATTAAATTCTTAAAATGAAAAGAAAATATACTTTATTTTTATTTTGCTTCATTGTTTCTTTTATTTTTTATTCATGTAAAAAAGAACAGGGATGTACAAGCCCTACAGCCATGAATTATTATGCTGATGCAGAAGAAGATGATGGGTCGTGTATTTTTGCTTATGATTTAGCACAAGGAGTATGGGTTATTACACCTGATTGCGAAGAACTAAGCATTCCTGTAATAGGAACCATTTCATTCAATGATCAAATACCAGAAACAGTTGAGATTCTTCCAGGAGGAGGATCAACTTTGTTTATTGATATTGACAATACACAAGTTTCTGGAGATATAAATCCGTCCGGTTATGTTATAGTTAATGAACAAACAATTAGCATTGATCCTGGATTAGGATTCCCTTTGGATGTGATTGTGACTGGAACTGGACAAGTTTCCTCAGAGAATACAGGTTACATGAACTTAACATATTCTTTTGATATACCATTAGTAGGAAATCAATCTATTGACTGCTCTATAACTATGATTAAATAATAGCTTTTTTCTTTGTTAATGAGAAGCTTAATTTTTTTAATTATTTTTTTTGCAAATATAACTTCTTTATATTCTCAGAATTACACTAGATCAGATAGCTTAAGAGGCTCTCTCAATTCCTTAAGAAGTTGTTATGATGTTTACTTTTATGACCTTAAAGTAATTATAAATGAGTCAGAGAAAAGAATTGAAACCTCTTCATTTAACAGAATTTTTCTTACTGCTACATTTAACTTCACACAGATTCAGATAGACTTATTTAAAAATATGGATATTGATAAAATAGTGTTTGAGAATCAGTTGCTTTCGTATCATAGAGAGTCCAATGCAGTTTTTATTGATTTTCCTAGAGAGATAATGAAGGGGGAGAAGATTGTTTTAGCTGTTTATTATTCTGGATCACCTAGAACTGCAATTAACCCACCATGGGATGGAGGTTTTTCTTGGAAGAAAGATATTAATGGGAAATCTTGGATTGGAGTCTCTTGTCAGGGATTAGGAGCAAGCTCATGGTGGCCATGTAAAGACCATCAATCTGAAGAGCCAGACAGCATGATGATAACTATATCTTTATTGTCAAATGATAGATCGTTAGATATTGTATCAAATGGAAATTTAATACACGATACATTGTTCCGTAAAGATGAAGATTTGTTTGTTAATCAGTCAAAATGGTTTGTTTCCTATCCTATTAATAGCTATAATGTAAGTGTAAATATTGGGGACTTTCACCATTTCTCAGATAAGTTTTTCGGTTTTTCAGATACATTAAAGTTAGATTATTATGTACTTTCTTATAACAAAACAAAAGCTATTAGGCATTTCGAACAAGTTAAGCCAATGCTTAATTGTTTTGAAGAATTCTTCGGTCCTTACCCATTTTATAATGATGGATATGCTTTAGTAGAAACCCCTTATCTTGGAATGGAACACCAGTCTGGTATCGCTTATGGAAATAATTATTTACCTGGATATTATGGGGACACTTCTTTTATTGCTGGTCTTGATTTTGATTTTATTATTGTGCATGAGTCTGGTCATGAATGGTGGGGAAACAGCATTACAACTAATGATATTGCAGACATGTGGATACATGAAGGATTCTGTACTTACTCAGAAGTATTATATGTCGAGTGTATTTATGGTTACGAAACCATGCTTTCATTTGTCAATAATCAAAAGAAGAGAATAAGAAATGATAAGCCGATAATAGGAGATTACGAGGTAAACAATCAACCTAGCACAGATATGTATAATAAGGGTTCATTAATACTACATACATTACGAAGTTACATTAATAATGATTCTTTATGGTTTTCTATTATAAGAAATTTAACAACAGATTTTAAACATAAAACAGTAGATGGAAGCGAAATCATAAATTATATTTCAAAAGCAAGTAATTTAGATTTAGAGAATTTTTTTTTACAGTATTTGTATACTAAAGATATACCTGAATTACAATATAGATTACAAAAAACTGGAAGAGAAATTGTTATGATGTTCAGATGGAATTCAATTGATAGATTTTCTATGCCTCTTTTAATAAATACAGGCCATAAAGATTTTTGGATATATCCTAATCAAAAATGGCAAGAAATTACTTTGGGTAGTTTTGATATAAGCGATTTTAATATCCGTGATGATTTGTTTTTAATCGATGTGAAAAATATAAAATAGTACGATTCATAAGATAATTTATTTAAATTTGCAATCTAAATTAGAAAAATGGCTAAAAAAGGCAATAGAATACAAGTTATTTTAGAATGTACTGAGCATAAAGATAGTGGTATGCCGGGTACATCTCGTTACATCACTACAAAGAATAGAAAAAATACTCCAGATAGGATTGAATTAAAAAAATATAATCCTATATTGAAGAAAATGACTCTACATAAAGAAATAAAATAAAATGGCAAAAAAGACAGTAGCATCATTACAAAAAAAAGGAGCTAAATCCTTCTCAAAAGCAATTAAGTTTATAAAAGATCCTAAAACAGGAGCTTACTCTACAAAAACTGAGATTGTGCCTAAAGACAAGGTTAAGGATTTCTTCTCAGAGAAATAAAATAATTCCGTATTCCACTTCTTATAAATCAAGATAATCTTTTAGATTAAATTATGGGCATATTCAATAAAATTAAGAAGCTATTTAAGAAGAAGGAAGATTTAGAAGAAGAATTAAATAAAAAGAAATCTTTAGCTGATCAAGAAAGAAAAGAGTCTTTTTCAAACACAAAAATTGAACCTGAGCCAGAACCAGAACCTGAGCCAGAACCAGAACCTGAACCAGAACCTGAGCCAGAACCTGAACCAGAACCAGAACCAGAACCTGAACCTGAGCCA
>MDSZ01103310.1_pt1 | contig 13745 bp, 14 predicted proteins | sample 811201 | NCBI WGS metagenome assembly MDSZ01 (sample SAMN05326647, study PRJNA326480) | marine metagenome | isolation source: seawater | place: Indian Ocean: North | collected 2010
AAGGCAAGATTAGAAGGCGCTACATCTGATTTGATAAAATATTCCGTTTCTGTTTTTAAGCAAGACGACGGAAAGTTTTACGGCTCTCAAACTGTAACTATTTTTAAGAAACGTTGCAGCGAGTCAAAGCAATATGTAGAGGCTTACAATCTAGGATTCGAGGAACGATTTGTTTCGTCAGACCCTTCTTTTACAGATTCATTTGTTAGAAGGGCTGGTATTGATTGGACAATACGTTGGCTTGAAGAAATTTACGGGTTCGAGTTGTATTCGCAACTTTGACCCATTAGGAGGAGAAGGAATGGCTAAGAAAAAAAGCGATTTTGACCTATTAACGGGCTTCTGGCAGCGCCGAGGCGCGAACGGACAGTACCTGTATGGTAAACCAAAAATTAGCGAACCAATCACCATTTATCCTGGTGATGAACTGTTAGTTTTTGACTCTGCTGCGGCTAATGTAAAGCCCGGTGACCCATGCAAGTTCTTGAAGATTAAGCGTGCTAAAGCGCAGTCTGACGAGTCCAAAGAAGACATATAAGTGAGCGCGAGCTCGCTTCATTAGATGAAAATTCAAGAGTTTTACAAAACAATACAAGACGCGATAACCTGTTCTGAAACGTCCCTTAGAGAGGAACGTTCATGGGGTGGAAACAAAAAGGACTTTAAGAATAATGTTATAAAGAAGTTTGAATCTTCGATAACTACTTTAGGTTCTGCTCAAACTTCACACTGGGACAGAATTACAAGACGGTCTGTAAGAGAAGATCTACGATCTATTAAGATTGATTTATGCACTTCTATTATCTATAGAAGAAAGCGCAACAAACAATCTTATGCTGCTCTTACTCGTATTGAAGATATCAAAATAAATGGGGATAAGATATATCTTAAGCGTGTGTTAGAATTTTACAACACTGCTAAAGATGAATATCTAGGAGGGACTTCAAATGAACCTGGTCGTGCTCGATGGCACGATGCCAACATGGAACATGTTAGAACCTTTATAGAAGAAAATGACCCAGAACAAACAATTACAAGCATTTCAGAAATTATGCTTTTCCCTGGCTTACTTAAACTAGGGGTGGATTGGAATTGGTGTGAATTTGCCTATGAATTAGGCCCAAATACCCACAGTTCTAGTCGCCCGATTAACGAAGCAGGGAGAACCCTTTCAGGTTTAAATCTTGGAGAACCAGGATCTACTTACCACGCGGGGACGCATATTAAAGGTAAAACACTAATTAGCAAAAGTGATTTTAAAGGTAAACCACAACCTGGAGACCTATTAATTTACGAAAGAGTGTTAACCGGATCTGCTTGTTCTGTATGGGAAAGCCCAACTTTTTTTGATGACTTCGATAGGTCTTTTACGCCAGATATTGATTATAAGCTTAATGCTATTGCTACACTTAATTCCCCAAGCTTAGAGATACCTGATGAAATATACTCAGGAAATATGAGCGGGATTCTAGACTACCTAAGGGATTCACTTCCAGATGGCAGTATAGTTATAGGGGGACATGAAGGCGTAGATATAGCACAACGTCTAGTGTTTAGAAAAGTAGACGCTAAACTAGAAAATAATATGGGTACTGTTCCAATAGATCTTACAGATTTTTCAGAACCAGTGCCACGAGTCCATATTAATAAAAAATGTAGTTTGAACTATAATGGAGATAACACAGAGATTGAACCAGGTGTTTATGAAATTCTGATCCCATTACAAGGCGTACCTTTAACAGATATAAGAAAGATTATTCTTGACTCTATTAAAATGACGTCAATGACTATTGAAGTTAATAGAATGGACTTTTTATCTTCTATTGAAGCAGAAGAGTCAAACCTTGGAGCAAGCCTTCGAGGAGTAAAACTTGAAAGCTTAGATGTTGAAGACTTTGATTCAAATACCCGAAAAGGAAATCTTGATAGATTTCAATTTTGAGTAATTAGATGAGTAGTATGATTAACTGTCCTGTTGAAGGATGCACAGTTGTTACACTTACACAGCGTGGCATGGACCTTCATATGAAGGTAATGCACCCTGTTATCGAGGAGGTTAAAGAAAAGCCTCCAAATAAAACTAAGAAGGATACTTCTAAAAAACCTAAGGCAAAAAGCCGCAAGAAGAAAGCAAGTAAAAAGAAGGTTACCTCAACCTTTTCTGATTATTCAGAGGGTGATAAGGTAACTTATTCTCAAGTTCTTGAGATGTTTGAACATGTGGAACTTGTTAGACTTTTTAATCGCGATGATGTGAAAAAGAGTAAATTCGGTCTTTTAGATGAAATTATTCTAAAGAGAAATTATAAGGTTACGTACGTTAGACATTTAAAATCTGGATGGGTCGCTTACCGTATCAATGCTGGGAATATGCAAATATCTTGGTATGAAGGTAAGATGAGTGATGGAAAGTTTCATCGATCCTATCCTCGTATTGTTCGACGTAACCATTAGGGAGTCCGCTAAAACTATGAAATTGGAAATTTTTATTTTCTCCGGTTATATCTCGGACTGAGGTATGAGGTCTTGTAGTGCCTTGCAGGAGCCCAATAGATGGAAAGCATCGAAGAAAAATTGGATCATCTTAATGAAACAATGAGTAAAATTCTTGCTCATCTTGAGAGATTCAGTTCATTTATTCTTGAAGTCGCACCCGAAGAGGTTCGCGATGAAATACAAGAGCTCGAAAAAGAGCTCGCTGCACTTTAAGTGCCTTAGGGAGTCCGCTAAAGCTATTTACTATGAAGTACTGATAACGTTCATATGCATATCTTGATTAATTCCTTTTTGGGGAAAAAGGTATGAGGTTATAGCACCTTGCAGGAACCCACTAGTATGAGTGAAAATACAAACAATGGTTATGTTGTAGAAGGTGATTTGAATGTCGCTGTAAAGGGTCAACTTGTAATCTATTCGATTACAGGAGGAACAATGCTTTACAGTAATTACATTCAACAAGCAAAAAATTTGAACCTTACACAGAAATATGTACCACTGCCAAGAAGGCCTGATGATGCTTTTGCTAAAGCAAAAGATAATTTGAATGGCTTGCAGTTACCATCCCTCGATTCTCTCGATGGGTGGGACAGTGTTGTGGAAAGAAGACTAGTTGTTAGACCACTGAAAAGAGGTAGCGAATACGCAGTATCGGTTGAACTATCGGGACGCTCCAGAGGCAAACGCCACAAGGAAGTCCGTAACCTATATCGCATATCGTTCACTACCCCTGATGATATGGACCTAGAAGAATGGCGTAATAATTATGCTAACTCTTTTTGGGACGAGGAGGTTAAAGCACCTAGTGTTCAGGAAGCAAGAGACTGTATTTCTGTAGAGGTTTACTGGGAAGATGATGATCTTGAAGATCTTGAACTCTTCCTTCGTGTAACAAATACGCTTATGGATAACTTCACCGAGATTCTTACGAGTGTGGATTCTGATATGCTTAGAAGCAACATTCGTAAGGTACTCATGGAAATGGGCGGTCTACCGTTCAAGAGCGGATCTGGTGCTTGGTTTATTCCAAACTATTCAGACGAGCCTGAACATTTGACTGAACTAGAGAACTACTCTAGTTTGCTAAATCACTATGGTGATAGCAACGCCCTAACAAGATCGTCCAGCGACACGTATCTAGACGAAGACGGCAAACCGCGTAAGTGGTACCGTCAGAAGTCTAACCTTCGTGTTATGGGATACATCGATAACGAGAGACAACTGGCTTATATCAGAGATGATATCCAGAATCAGATCTCTATTGAAATAACTGAGTTCCAAAACAAGATCTCGGAAGCTGCGGCTGCTTTTAATGAAGATAAAGTGGAAGCATTCGAGAAGCGATTGGATAAGTTAGAAGCAACCAGAACCGATCTCACTGAGAGATTAAGTAATCTATCTACCCTAGTAGGGGGAGACCTAGATCTTAATACTACTCCGTTTAGAGATATAGGAGAAGGGTTTGCTTCAAGAATCGAAGCTATCGGTGAGGACAACAGTTTGGTTACTTCCAGACTAAGGTCCCTTATGGAATTCGATCTTAACTGAGCGTAACGCTCTTTAGAAAGCGGTCAAGATGCCGCATTAGAGAGAAGATTATTTGAGAGTGAAACTAGATACCTTGACTTTATTGGATAGGGATCTAGTGTATATCTCTATGACGATTACCACATTGCGTAAGACGGAATAAAACGAATCAGGTGCCCGCTTCTGAAAGCGGGCCTACGATTAGCAAAACAGAGAAGGCCAGTTGGCCTCAAAAACGTTGATTCTAGACATTCAAGGTAAGATCACCAACTAACCGTTGCAGATCTTACAATCATGTAACGCAATCAAAAAATGTGAGATAAATAAACTAGGGTCCGAACTCCGACAATTGCGAACTGCGCGGGTCGAACACAGCAAACAACCGTTATGACCTAAGGTTTCATGCGAACAAACTAAATGTAACTTTGCCAAGGCAAAGCATTCAGATATACGCAGTGCTAGAGAACAAGTGTTCTAACCACCGCAACTCGCACTCTGTCGGAAATCTACCCTACTTCAATTATCAATAGACACACTGGAAAAACCGCAAACTATTGCTTAGAGAATTCCAGACTAAAGTAACACTATCCTCTCTCAATAGGACGAGTAACATTCTGAGGTTATTAACCAATGACGAGACACGCTCAGTGCCCGACGCTAAAACCCATTAAGGGCACTGGCGTAAGCCCATCCTGCTAGAAATAATACGCACGGAGGGAAGGAGCATTAGATGCTATATTAGTTATCGTCCACTAGAAAAATATCGAATATCGAATACGTCAAAGAGACTTTGTCCCCCAAGTTGGGGGCAGGTTAAGATATAAGATAAATTTCATGAATGCAAATCCACTGAACTTCCTCCAAAGAGGGAGACGTAGGTGTGTGAGCCAAGTATATACGGGAGAAAAGAGCCCCAGTAATACTTGTGACGAGAAGGAGCCCCATCTAAGTTAAGCTTACCTTACTTAGAAGGAGAGCCGAGGTCTGATGCGCTATAGAATCAAAGACTGAACGCTCTGCCCAAAACTCGTGTTATCTGTCTGTCTAGTTACGGGCTAAAGGATATCCTCATTAGAAGAGTTCCCTGTTTTATATAGGGTCGGGTTAGTAGCCCAATCGGTGAGTTAAAATGACTAATCAAAACAATGACGATATCGACGACGAAGAAGATACGTTAAGAAAAATAAAAGAGTTCTTAGAAAGTCCTGAAGTTCTTAGTGAACCAAGTCCTAATATAAATGAGGACTTAAGAAGATACATGAAAGACTTTTTGCCTAGGGAAATCGAAAGTGCCTTGGGAGAAATGCAACCTAAGAAGAATGAGATGGGAAAGTTACTAACAGTAGTTAGAGACTATCTGCAGTCGACTGACTGGGACTTCTTTGTTGATGAATCAATGACCTACATTGGGCTTGGTTTTGAAGGCCACAATGGTAAATGGCAATTTATGATTCAAACAAGAGAAGATCATGAGCAGATTATTTTCTACTCAAACTTTGAAGGACTGCAATTTATGAACGATGCAGCCAGAGCTGCTGCAATTGGTGAGATGATGAAGTTTATCACTATAGTCAATTATAGAATTGTGGTGGGTAACTTTGAATTAGATCTTTCTGATGGAGAAGTTAATTACAAAACAGCTATAGACTGTGATGATACGTGTGTGTCTCCGGAGATGATTCGGAACTTACTACACACAAACTTGGCCACTTTTGATAAGCACCTTCCTGGATTAGAAGCCATTTTAGATGGTGCTAGTGCAGAAGAAGCACTTTCAAAAGTAGCAAAGCATACTGACTTTGAAGAAGAATAACCAATAATTGAGCAAACGCTCTTTAGATGAGATTAATTATCGAAATGGAAACTAATGAATTTCTAAATGTAATTAAACATCTTGCATCGAAGATTGCTAATGCAGATATGCCCCCTTGGGCAAAAGCAGCTAGTGATACTTTAGCAAAAAGTAAGGTTGCATCTCCAAAGGAGATCACCCCTAAAAAAGAGGCTAAAGTAAAACCTAAGCAAATAGAATCTTCACTAAGTAAAGCGGGAAGGCCAAGAGGCAGACCTACAACAGTTAGTGAGCAAGATTTTATTGCTGTTTGGAAATCTTGTCGCAGTTTATCTGCGGTAGCAAAACGATTAGGGATGAAAGCGTCTGCTGTTAGCGGGCGAGCAACTCGGTTGCGAAAGCGTGGGATTAAACTTAAAAAATTCCACTCAGGAGCAAATAAAAAAAGAAAGACGCATGACTGGACTGTTGAACAAGCAAATTGGTTACTCAAAAGAGTGAAACTTGATGCGCGTGGGAATCTTACGTACCAGAATGCTAAACTCTTAACAGAGGCCTTTAATGGATTTTGGAAGACTAGATTAACTGTGTCTTCTATTACTGGAAAGGTTAATCGCCTACTTAAGTAGGCTAATTAGATGGATGTTACACTATCAAACTTGTTTAAAGACAATATGTATGATATGGCAGATGTAGACGATTCTGCTACGGAGGAGGAGCAGTTTAACGTAGTTAGGTCAATTATGACTCATATGACTATGCTTAGCTGGATCATTTCCGAGCATGATCGGCTGTTTCAAATTGGTCGTAACACATACGAATTTGTTCTTGCGCTTTCAAAAGAAGGGCTAGAAGTCGATGGATTTGACTTCTTTAAAAATGCCCTGCAAGAAAGCTTTGAAGAAATATCTAAACAGAGTGGGCTTGAATTTCCTATAGATTTAGACAAAGATGAATTGTTTAAAGCAGCTATAGGATTGCTTTGGGTTCAAAGATTGTCTGACTTTCTTGAAATAAAAAGCAGACCACTTTACAAAGATGTTAAATCTGGAATTGAAGATATACGTAAAGCATTTGAGAAAGCCCAAGAAGAGGAGTGATCCTCATTAGAGAACTAATATGAGCTAACGCGATGACGTTACTCACAGCATCATCCTTTAGAAAAACGAAGGGGACTTGTTTACGGATTAATACTGTGAGTGTTCTACTCTATACTATTAGGGAAGGAACCGTGGTATTGAATACCCATAATAAAGTAATGAAATTCTTTTAGAATACATTAATTGTAAAACACCTAGTGTATACTAAATTTATACAAATTAAAGTGTAAACGAAATTAAAATGTAAAACACTTCTAATTGCGAAACAAAATCGAAGGACTACCTATGGTAGGTACAGAAAACCGTGGTAACCTTCGCGACCAAAAATAAATACCCTGAGGGAAAAAGAAATTCTAAAGATGTGACTAAAAAGGAACTAAGAACACTAGTCCGCAGAAAAACCCACACACGTGAGGTGAACAAAAAGGAAAAGTGTGATATATAATGAATTAAAAAGGAAGTTTAAGGAAAGGTAATACACATACTCAATGCAAAAACGTTGCACTGAGGAGAAGTGGTAAAAAGAAACCTCTCTTGATGAATCAGTTCAGATGCACCGACAACTCCGGATGGTTATCCAAGTTAGTCAGGCAGGTTATCCAAGCAATGAGATACTCTGCAGACTTGGACAACTAAAGAAAACGCAGACTGGATAAATATGAAAAGCAAATTTGAATTAGTGAAAATAAAAGATTAGTTGGACCACGTCCGTCCCAAACAGCGGAGACCTGGCCCAGAAACTAATGCCAAATAATGAACTAATTAAAATTGTAAAAAGCAAATCTGAACATTATCAAGTGGAAAATAATGGGATATCCCGTGCTGAGCAATTCAGTATCCTTGGCACATACGGACAGTCCCCAAGGCCTTCCGAAATACCACCTGAAATGCCTGAGTGGCAGTTTAGGTGTTTTTTTCGGCCTTTACGATCTGACCACCGTCCTGTGGACGACAGTCAAATCTAAGTCCCTAGTACGCACATTCGTGCTATGTGAGTAAACTTGGTTCTCACCAGATGATAGAAGGAGCATTAATCATCCTCATTATACTATTCTTAGGTTTTAGCTTTGCTATTATTATGATGGTTAGAGGATTAAGATCAGATGTTATACTGCTTACAGCTATGCTGATGAGCTTACATTCAGAAATCACACCTTGCCACTGCGATCACTGCATGGATCTTGCCGGAAAGGCAAAGATGCTTGCGGAAAAGGCAGAAGAAATTGGATATGATAGCAATACAGCCGATTATCTTATGTGGGACAAGGGGTTGTGATAATTAGGAGAGTTAATTATGAGTAATGAAGATGACTGGGACGACACAAAAGTAGACCCTAATGCTTTCAATTCTGAAAGCATTGACCTTGGTGATTTTATTATCGAGGAAGAAAACAAAAAGCCCTTTAGGAGAAAAGGAAAAAAGTCTCCAGGGCGTTTTGGTGTAAAAAGATACAGCCTTGGGAAAGGGCGTAGCAATAGCGGTAATAATACACAACTTGACGCTATTGAAAATGCACTAAAAGAGATTGATTTCCGATATGGAATTGATAACGAAATGGAGGAAGGAAACCCTACCGTTATCTTTTCTTATGGGGATCCTAAGGGAACGAGAGAGACGGATATTGATGTTAAATTTATGACCAATATGCAAGACTTTCGATCTACTATACTAAGTCGTTACAGCATGGACTTTAAAAAAACAAAAGATGCACTAATTCTTGATGCAATTAACTATGTGAATACGCAGATAGTTAAAGGGAAGTTTATTTTTGAGGAAACATTTGATGGGCCAAACCAGCGCCGAAAATCTGTTATGTTTACTATGGGAGACTTCTTTGGAATAAGAGATATGGAAAAAGCAGATGCTTTAGAGATGATTGCACTTACGTGCACTACGACTGACCAATATGGAAAATTCTTTGCAGCCATAAAGAATGGTGAATCATTAGTAGTAGCTAAACGCTTGATTAAGAGAGGTTAGACTTACTACTAAAAAATTAGATGAGTACATCACCTGTAATAAAGGTTTTAAGGACTGATGGTAAGTCTAAGGATAGACAGTCGCTACACGATACTTGTGTGTATTGTGGAAGGGAGGCGGTTGTTTATGCTTGGTGTAATATCCATCAGTCTCAAATAATGATGATGAAGAGCGCTTACGAGAAGCGCTTAGCCGAAACAAACGGCAACCTGGTTTCTAAGGAAGCCCAAAAGGTAGTGGAAAGAAAATTAAAGGCAAGAGACATTACTGTCTGCACTTGCCAAGATCTTCCTTCCCTTATCTGTCCAGTTCATCCTGGCAGACAATTAAGGGGTCCAATGTGACCCAGTTTAGATGAAGACTGATTTTTCATATAATTATGACGATAACGGTAATCCTACTGGTATTAAATCTGCTTTTGGGTACAAATTTGTAGTACCTATTGATTTATCAGACATTGGCCAAATTAATGCTGATGTTGTTAAGAGCCTTGAGAAGGTTCAAGATCTAATATCTAATGTTAAAAAGGAAATTGATTATACTCTTAGTGTTCTTGATGATGATGAGAAAGCTTATGCTAAGCGCATGTTAAAATATCAATATATACAAATGAGTGAAAACTCAGAGTTATCGATAAGAAATCTATTTTTAGACCCTAATAGTGTAGAAGATTCGCTCTTTACTTATTCGGGTGGCCTTTCTGAAAGGGAGGCTATGAGACTGCACGTTGTATCTGCTGCTGAAAACTACATTGTTTCTGCCGCAGAGAGAACAGGTGCAAGAGGGACCATGCATAAAGAGAATCATTTAGATCGGATTTGGGATGCAATAGTATCCGCAATGCCCATGATGGATGACTGCGAAGATTGGCGAGAAGCCCTTCCGAAAATTCTCATAGAAGATGGTTGGTGCGTTTGGAAACTTTTTGATGGTTTACACGCTGCACCATATGGTGACGGGGTACCTGGATATGATCCAGAAACCTATCCCGATGACCATCCTGCATGGAGTAAAAATCCACTGACTGTTTGGCAGTCTTGAAAGTTTATAGACCGGGTGAACCCTGTCTAAATTAGGTGAGTTTATTGAGTAAAACACAAACCACATTGGATGAATTTATGGCAAGCGCCCAAGCGCAAGAAGACGAATACCGTGAAGCCCACGGTACCCCTGGTGGTGGCCAGTTTGAAGAGCGTGAAACGCTTAGACTAGAACTGGACACAGTCTACGAGGGATACATTATCGAGGGCTATCAATCTGGTATTCAAGGTAAGTATGGAGAGAACACTGCTGTTCGCCTAACTTCACCTTCTGGCGAAAAGGTTACGACCTGGTTCAACGGCTTGATGGAAAAGCAATACGTTGAGTTCATCCAGAGATTGGAAAAGCAGGAAGTCGAACTTCCTGTAAAAGTTTCCTTCGCTCAGTCGAAGGTAATGTCTGAAACTTCAGGCCGAGAGTATAACAAGTTGATTATTCGACTTGACGCTCATGGCGAAGAAGTTCAGTTTGAGTTGGATAGTTATTAATCCGCTCTTTAGAGAAATATATTCTGAGGCGAAAGCCTATGACGAACCGAACCCAGATCCCCTTCCAACGTTGGAAGAAAGCAAACGGAGCCAAAGGGAGCCCTGATCCAGTACGTTAACGCTAACGACATTGGACACGGACTAACGAAGGTGCTGTGAGTATCCTGCCGTAACGCGTAAGCCGTTCCGGGCAGAGCTCTTTGCTATATTCCAACGAGGAAGGGAGGCGGGGTTCGACACCTGTGAGCTCCTAAAATTGTAATGTGCGTAAAAAAAAGGAGGACAAAAATTCCTTTAAGCCAAAAATAAAAAGGGTAAAAGTACCCTAGGAAGAGACTTGCTCAAACGCTTAACTGCAACTGTAAAGTGTAACAAGTAAAAAGGAAATTAAACGCGCTTACGGAAGAGCACGGCAATGTAGTTATTTCTCACTAGAGGTTAAAAATGTCGCATTATGTACAAGCAAAAACCGAATTTTTAGTTGAAAACGAAAACTGCCTGATTGACGCAATCAAGGAAAGATTCCCCAACGCGACCATCCTTCGTAACGCGAAGGTTCGTGGTTGGAGAGGACTTGCCCAAAGAGACGCTGATATTGTGGTAAGATTCCGAAACCCAGAAAGCGAAGCACAAGGAAATTATGACTTGGGCTTTGTTGCTAAGGGCGATAAGTATGAAGCTGTCGCTGAGTGGGGCTACCGCAGAGGTGGCTATGGAATCTGTGGCTACGATGAGGTACTGGCTGGTTGTAACCAAGCCGGTGTCCGTGGCGTCATGGAGGGTCTAATGACCCCCTATGTTAAATCAGCAGTTAAGAAGCAACTAAAGGCTAACCCTAACCTAGCAGGCTACCATATGGGAGCCGTCAAGGAAGCAGAGACTGAAATGAGTGGAACCAAGAAAAAGGTGAAGCATATTCGTATCTCTGGTGGATCTGGTGGATCTGGTGGAGGTTGGCTATAATGGCTACAATCGATATCTATTTCGATCCGGAGACGGGCGAAATTAAGGTTGAAGTCGAAGGCGCAGGCGGCGACTGTGTGGAACTTACTAAGGGCCTTGAGAAACTGTTGGGAATTAGCGGTGAAAACCGTAAACTCAAACAGGAGTATTATGAAGGTGGCAGTGGTAAGAAACGCACTGAGTCGCTTCGGCGTGGTTGAGCGTTAAATCGCTCTTTAGATGAGTTATCTTGTTAAAGAAACTAGATGTCGGGCAAAAAAGCCTGACGGGAAGCGTTGCAAGCTCCATGTTCAAAAAGGAAAGTATCTTTGTGAACACCATGAAACAGATCTGTTTTCTCTCTTTAGAGATGCAGAAAGCTGTGTTAAAATCATGACGGGCCGCTATCCCAAGCAGCATCACCCAGCCTGTGATCGAAAAGGTGTTAATGATTGTTATTGTCGCGACTATAGTCGTGGCGCTCAAGTTATTAAAACGATAAAAAAGGCTGTAGAAGATTCGATGAACCTATCTGAACTTTACTCTAGGAGGAAGGACCTACAGATGAGGATTAAAGTAAAGAAAATCCGAAACTACTACAACTCGATTACAGAAGACGAACTTTGGTTGCCCTATAAACCGGGCTTCCGACAATTTCGCTTTTTTGTCTGGGACACCAAACAACAGCGCGTAGTTGTCCGAGTAATAAAGGATAACATTCGCAATAAGACTGTTTTACTAAGGTGGCTGCGTAAGCTAGCACCGCTGCATGTGTATTACACTACCAGCGCGTGGCTTAACCCACAAGGTATTGGACCAGATCCCGAAGGCCGTAAAGGTCGTTCTAAGTTTAAGAAAAAGGGGTGGTCTATGAAAATGAAGAACTACCATAACACTTGGTTATGGCAAGAACTTTACTTTGATGTGGATTACTGCAATGCAGATTATAATGAAGGCGCTGCGACAGCAGCGAAACTTACAAGGTTTATGAATAGAACATGGGGTTATAACGATCCCATGATTGTCTTTTCAGGAGGAAAGGGATTTCACGTTATTTATACTGATGAGTGGCTTGATACCTGGCGAGAGTTTATGAGTGATTGCACTCTAATTTTTGACTCTGCCCAGAAACAAGAACACAGTAGAGATCTTAAGGAACAAATTGTAGGTCGAGTAAGACATGCAAAAATTCTGATTGACTATGACGTGACTCCAGACCCAAGAAGGATTATTCGCCTTCCTGGGACAGTCCATGGAAAAACACTAAGACTATGTAAACTAATATCACCTGGAGAGATTCAGCGTGGTAAGTATATACCTGATGACCCTATTGGGTGATCGTTAGAGGGTTTTAATTCTGAGGAAACTATGACGAACGCTTCTCATTGTGCGGAAAGATCACGTGCGACACCCATTCGGGTGTCTTGCGCGTTTTATCGGCCAATCGCGGTTGCGATCATGAGGAACGGGTTTCTTCGCACACAGAGAAGCGAGCAAATGCAAATCCAATTTTCAAACACTGGGCGTGCAGATCTTGCGTCCAGGATCCTGGAGCTTTAATTCAGGAAGAATGTGTGCAAGCCACAATCTAAAAAGAAGATTGAATCTAAACAGCATTAGAGCAGTCCCACGAAGAGCCGTTAAATTGGTATGAATAACCTATTTTCTGGCTCCAGAATAAGCGGATTTCTAAGCATGCATAGATCTCGGATGGTCTATTTTGCGCTAAAATGGAACCAAAAGTAAATCTCGTCGAGACGAACAAAAGGTTCCGGCGTACGATAGTACAAGCAAAAGAAGAATCCGCCTCGACGAGAAGTCTAGGAACCCTCTCTAGAAGAGAAAATAACTGAGGTATCAACCTATGACGGTATGCACATCCGAACTATCGGAAAAACACAGAAGGCGGCTTTTGTCGTCAGATGTGCATTTAGATCAAGTTGATCTTAATGTGCCATGGTGAGGACGTGTATCTGACTTTTTCGTTAACACTGGTTTACCTTGTTTATGGGTATGCACCCAACACAAGGACGAGAAATAGATGGGGCGGACGTGTTTAGATCAGATTCCTAAACAATTGGAGCGTGAGCAGAAAAGCCTCAGCGGGGAGTCCCCCAGGAAGCTCCTAATGTTTACGAGTCTAATCTAAACCCTGGATGCCCATCTATTTTCGACAACCTACGGCCAGCATCGATTGGTATTTACCAATCTCAAGGCTGACGGCTCTTAACGAAAAAGTCATAGTGTTCTCTTCACAGATGAGTAATTATCGAATATATGTCGATGGTTCGGCTATTGGTAATATCAATGTAACAGCAGACACCCCAGCAGGCTGGGGTTTAGTTGTGGTTGAAGTTGATGAAAATGATTTGAAATCT
>MDSZ01136363.1_pt1 | contig 13744 bp, 12 predicted proteins | sample 811201 | NCBI WGS metagenome assembly MDSZ01 (sample SAMN05326647, study PRJNA326480) | marine metagenome | isolation source: seawater | place: Indian Ocean: North | collected 2010
CCAATAATACTAAATGTTTTTACATCATATTTAAAATATCTTTTAGCTATAAAAGCTAATGAATTACTATCTATTCCTCCACTTAAAAAAAAAGCAATAGGAAAATCGGATCTTAATCTTATCTCTATAGCCTTAAAAAGACGTTCTTTAATTTCCTTAAAACTTTCATTTTCACTTTTTTTATTTTTTTTATATTCTATTTTCCAATAATTTTTTTTGATAATTTTATTATTTTTAATTATAAAATAACATCCTCTTGGGAATTCTGAAATTTCTTTAAAATAAGTAGAATTATCTTTATAAAGTTTTCTATAACCATACCTCAAAAAGTCTTCCACTCTTTTAAAATTTAATGATAGCTTTTTGTTTAAAATCTCTTTTATAATTTTAATTTCTGAACCGAAAACAAACTCATTATTTTTATTATAATAAAAAAGTGGTTTTTCACCGAATCTATCTCTACATAATATTCCTTGTTTTTTTGTTAAGTCGTAAAAAAAAAAAGACCACATACCTTCAAGTTTTTTAATTCCGCTTTCTCCCCAATGGTCCAAAACTTTAATTAAAACTTCGGTATCAGACGTGGTATTAAAAAAATATCCTTTACTTTTTAATTCAGATTTGAGCTCTAAATAATTATAAATTTCTCCATTAAATATTAAATATTTATCCTTATAAAAAAAAGGTTGATTGGATCTGTCATCGTTATCAATTATATTTAATCTAGAAAAAAAAAGACTTAAAAAGTTTTTTCTATTATTTATTTCCTTAAAACCATTAGAATCTGGCCCCCTTCTACTCATGGTTCCTAATATTTTTTGAATTTTTTTAGTATCAAATCTATTTTTTCCGAAATATCCCGCTATGCCACACATGTAGTTATTTTAATTTTTTTTTTGATTTAATATCAAGGTACTTCACTATATACTATTTTTTACTAAAAAGAACTTTCAATAGTTGTTTCTTACAAAGAAAAAAAATTTATGTCTGAAAGAGGAACTCTTAAAATAGATAAAGCTAGGAAACTTTTAAATTTTAAATCAAAAAACTCAATTGATGCGAGTTATATTAAATATATTGAATGGTTCAAAAAATTTTGGAAAGAGACTAAATAGTCCTTAATAAATGAAATTAACTCATTTTAAAAAGCTAAAGAAAACATTTATAATTGCTGAAATTGGAAATAACCATGAGGGAAATCTCAATTTAGCAAAAAAACTAATAGTTTTGGCAGCTAAAGCAGGAGCTGACGCAGTTAAATTTCAAACTTTTAAGACTAATGATTTTATTAAAAATACTGATAAAAAAAGATTCGGTAGGCTTAAAAAGTTTGAATTCAGTTTTGAAGAATTTCTATCTTTAAAAAAAACTGCTAAAAAAAATAGAATTCTGTTTATGTCGACAGCTTTGGATTTTAAAAGTGCTAATTTTCTCAAAAAAAATACTAGCATAATTAAAATTGCATCTAGTGATAATAATTTTTTTCCTCTTATGAAAAATATTCTTAGGTCAAAAAAATTTTTAATAATATCGACGGGAATGATAGAAATAAAAAATCTTAATGAGATAATAGAATTTATTTATAATATTTTGGGAAAAAAAGAAGCTCATAAAAAAGTTGCATTTTTACATTGCGTTACAAGTTATCCTGTCGAACCAAAATATGCTAATTTAAAGTCTATATCTTATTTATTAGAAAAAACTAATTTTTGTATAGGTTATTCTGATCATACTATTGGTACTGAGGCGTCTTTAGCATCTGTCGCCTTGGGGTCTAAAATAATTGAAAAGCATTTCACTATTGATAAAAAATTTTCAAATTTTAGAGATCATCTTATTTCTTCTGATTATATTGAATTTAAAAATATAGTTAATTCAATTCGAAAATTAGAAACAATGCTTGGTAAAAAAAATAAAATTATACAAGCGCCAGAAAAAAAAATACTTAAATATACTAGGCGTGCTTGTTATTCATCTAAAAATATAGAAGCTGGTGAATTAATTACAATTAACAATATAAAGTTCTTAAGGTCAAAAAAAAATAAAGATTTCTCAAGCCTAAAAAATATTTTAGGAAAAAAAACAAAAGTACAAATAAAAAAAAATAAAATGATTAAAAAAGAACATCTATTATTGTAAATAGGCGTATGAAAGATTGATTTAATAATTTATATAGAAATATTCAAATTATGAAAATTTTAGGTATAAACATTGCTAGCCATGATACTTCAGCTGCCTTAATTGAGGATGGTAAATTAATTTGCGCCTTTGAGGAAGAGCGTTTTAATAAAGAAAAACATACAAAAGCATTTCCAATCAATGCAATTAACGAGTGTTTAAAAGTTTCAAAAAATAAAATTAATTCAATTGATTGTATTGCGGTATCTACTGATCCAATAAGACAAATAAGAAAATTTTGGTTAGAAGGTGCGTTAAAATACGATTATAGATTAAAAATGATGTTGGAGGAAAAAAATTCAATTCAAAATTTCTATAACATTGAAAATTCAATTAGGAAAAATTTAAAATATAAAAATAAAATTAAATATTACAGGCATCATTTAAACCATTTGGCAAGTTGCTTTTATCCTAGTAATTTTAAAAAAGCACTCGTAGTATCCTATGATGGTGTTGGTGAGGGGGAAACAGGTTATTTTTCTTTTGCCTCTAATAAAAAGATTAAACTTATACATACTAAAAATTTGTTTCCTAATTCTCTAGGTTTATTATACGCAGCTGTTACATCGTATCTAGGCTGGAGATATAATTGTGATGAAGGAATAATTATGGGTTTAGCGTCTTATGGAAACCCTAATAATAAAATTCCAAAAAGAAAAAAAACTTATATTCAAGTATTTAGAGATATAATAGGCTATAAAAAAGATTTAGATATTCATATTAATACTGATTGGATTACTTTTCATAAGGAGAGAAATACTTGGGTAAGTGAGAAATTTATTAGATTTTTTGGTAAAAGAAAGAAATATGAGAACAAACTTACCCAACATCACAAAGATATAGCTGCAGCTCTACAACTACGCTTAGAGGAAATTGTTTTACATCAATTAAAGTTTCTAAAGAAAAGGTATAAGTTTAAAAAATTATGTTTAGCTGGCGGAGTAGCACTGAATTGTTCAATGAACGGGCAGATAGTAAAATCAAAAATTTTTGATGAAGTTTTTGTTCAACCAGCAAGTGGTGATGCTGGCCTTGCTATTGGTGCTGCGATTAACTGTTCTTTGGAATTTCAACCCAAAAAAAAACTATCATTTGAAACTAACTGTTATCTTGGATCTAGATACTCAAATTTTGAAATTAAAAAAACTATAAATAGATTTAGAAAAAAAATTAAAATAATAAAAAGTAAAAAGAATATATATGATTTCGCATCAAGTGTTTTAATCAAAAAAAAAATTATTGGATGGTTTCAGGGAGCTGCTGAATTTGGTCCAAGGGCATTAGGAAATAGAAGTATTTTAGCATCTCCAAATCCAGTACAAATTAAAGATCACATAAATAAAAATGTAAAATTCAGGGAACATTTTCGACCATTTGCTCCGGCAATACTCCAAGAATTTGCTAATAAATATTTTATTATAGACCAAAAAAGTGAATATATGTTAATTGCGTTTGATGTTAAGCCAAAAATGAAAAGACATATTTCTGCTACAGTTCATGTTGATAATACGTGTAGAGTTCAAACAGTAACAAGAAATTCGAATAAAAAATTTTACGATCTTTTAAAGAAAATGTATGAGAAAACAAACAATCCAGTTTTACTCAACACATCGTTTAATATAAAAGGACAACCAATGGTAAATTCACCAGAAGATGCTATAAATTGTTTTCTTAAATACAAGATAGATTTCCTTTTTATAGGAAATTATATTCTTCAAAAAAAATAGTAGTCATGATTAAAAACAATAAATTTTATTATAATCGCTTAAAAAATATAGTTATTATTGGTTTTTTGTCATCATTAGAGGATATTTTAAAAATTAATAATGATTTTAATTTAAATACTTATCTAATTACATCACCGGCTTTCAAATCGAAGACAAAAAAAATTAAAACCAAATTATTCAATAGATTAGATAAGTCTTTTGAAAATTATATTAAAAAAAATTTTAATATAAATGAAACATTATTCGCAAGTTTTGGACCTAGATGGATTTTTAGTAAAAAACTTATTTCAAAAATTTTTGAAAATAATATCATTAATTTTCATAGCACCAGATTACCTCTAGACTCGGGCAGCGCTAGTTTCTCATGGAGAGTAATGAGAAACGATAGGCTTGGAAATTGTTTGGCTCATTTAGTAGATGCTGGAGTAGATACGGGTCCAATTTTAAAAACGAGTGAGTTTGTTTTTTCGAAAAATTGTAAAACCCCATTAGATTTTGAGGAGGAAAACAATTTGCATTTTTTAGATTTTTATAAAAATTTGATTAGTGAAATTAAATCAAAAAAAAAACTTTCACTACAGTATCAAAGCAAAAACTTACGCAAGTATAACCCAAGGCTTGATACTAAAATTAATGGTTGGATCGACTGGTTTAATTCTTCCAATGAGATATATAATTTTATTAATGCATTTGATGAACCTTACCAAGGGGCTTCTACATATATAGGAAAAACAAAAGTAAGATTGAAAGATGTGCATTTACACGGAGGAGAAATTAAAAGTCATCCATTTTCTAGCGGTATTGTAATAAGAAAAGGAATAGATTGGTTAGTAGTTGCTACTAGTGATAATAATTGTTTAATAGTAAAAAAAATAATTAATTCAAAAAATAAAAATATTTTTAATCAAATAAAAGAAGGTGATAGATTTTATACTCCATTTAAAGACTTGATTTATTCTAGAAGCAAGAGAGTGATTTATAATTCTAAATCGAACAAGTCGTTATTTAAGAAATAGAATATTTTTCTTTTAAAATTCTTATAATTTTCTTATAACCTAACTCATTTGTATCTGGTTTTATATTTTTTGAAATGTAATTTTCATAATTATTAATGTTTTTATTAAGTATTTTTATCAATTCTTCCTTATCATTAATTTTTTCATCATCTTTTATATTAAATTGTAAAATTCCAACCTGATTTTTGTATTTATCACTTGCACCTTTCATTACTTTTCCTAAAAAATCTGACTGAAGAGTAATTATTCTTTTTTTTAAAATTATTGCGTCTATAATTGCACTTGTATCAAAAAATAAAACTAAAAAAGAGTTTAAAATATTTTCTCCTGTTTTAAACTGAATTACTTCAAAGTCTTTAAAAATTTTTTTTTTCTCCGAATAATTATCTCTTGGATGAATACAAATAATTATTTTTTTTTTAAATAAAAATTCAATTTTTTTCAAAAATTTTATTAAATACTTGTAATGATTATCAAAATCCTCTTTAGGTAAGTCTCCTCTAATAGCTCTATTTTCTCCATTATTAACCATAAAGTCTAATAGAACAATTTTTTCCTCAGACAGATTATTTTTATTTTCTAAAGCTAAATCATAAGATCTACTATTAACTAGCACATAATTTTTAATGTATGGAAGATTTAAGAATTCTATACACTTTCTAAAAAGACTTGGTTTTTTAACTAAACTTTTTAAAGATGTAAATCTGATATCTATTTTAGGAACAATAAATAGATTACTTAACAGAGTGATTAATTTATAAGAAATATTTTTGTTTATATAATAAATAATAGATTTAAAAACATTTTTATACTGCATTTGGTCAATCTGAATATTGCCAACAAAAGAAACTTGAACTTGAGGAATTTTATATTTTGATAAAAGAAAATGAAGTGGAATTTCAGTCAAATATCTTCCAATATTATTTATTCCCACGATATTCTTATCGATCATAAAATTTTTAAAATCAGAATTATTTTTTGGTTTAAAAATTTCTACTTTATTTCCAAGATTATAATTTTTTTTATCATCCTCACTTATTTCTGACGGATCAGATGAAGTGCGAATGTCTTTAAAGAGTTTGAAATTTACTAAATTTATAATATAGATTTTATCAAAATTTTCTGAAAGTTTTTTTAATAAAAAAAAATGTGGAACTATTGATTGAAAATAATCTTCACCAGCAAAAATCCACGCAAGGTAGGTTTTTTTCATTATTTTTTTGATTTTATAAAATAATTAATATATCAAATATTTATCAATTACATATTTAAATTCAAATATTAATGATAGATATCAATTTAAAATGAATTTTATTTGCATAATTCAAGCAAGAATAGCTAGTTCAAGATTACTTGGTAAGATTCTTTTACCTGGTTATAAAAAACCATTACTTGAGCACCTTGTAGAACGAGTAAAAAAGTCAAAAAAACTTGACAAAATTGTAGTCGCTACATCAAAAAATCTAGAGGATGATGTTGTCTATGAATTTTGTAAATCTAAGAAGATTTCTGTTTATAGGGGCCACCCTGACAACCTTCTTAAAAGATATTATGATTGTGCAAAATTTTATGGTGCAAATAATATTGTTAGAATTACATCAGATTGTCCTTTAATGGACTATAGGTTAATAGATAAGATGATAGAGATTTACTCAAAATTTAAAGATGTAGATTACCTAAGTAATGTGCACCCACCAACATTTCCAGATGGTTTTGACATAGAGATATTTAATTTTGATATTTTAAAAAAAACTTATTTGAATGCAAAAAAAGAATACGAGAAGGAACATGTCACTCCTTATATTTGGGATAATCCAAAATTATTTAAAATATATAATTATTCTTTAAAAAATCAAAACTATTTCAATAAGTATAGACTTACTCTGGACTATAAAGAGGATTATTATCTTATTTGGAATATCTTTAAAAAACTTTATAAAAAAGAAAAATATTTTAGTTTTGAAAGAATAATTACCTTTCTTAAAAACAATCCAAAATACGTTGTAAACAAAAAATATATTAAAGTTAATTGGATGGGGTACTATTTCAAAAATTTAAAAACAATAAATAAAAAATATACAAAAACAGAGAAGAAGTATCTTTATGTATAAAAAAATAAAAACTAAACCAAAAAAACTTCAAAAATATGCAAAAAAAATAATTCCAGGTCTATCACAATTATTTGGTAAAAGACCTGACCTTTATTTACCTGGTGGTAATTGGCCAACTTATTACAAAAAAGCCAAAGGTATTGAGGTTTGGGGCGTAGATAATAAAAAATATAATGATTTTACAATGGTAGGGATTGGAACTTCAGTTTTAGGTTATTCCGACTCTGACATGAATAAAGCTGCTATAAAAGCAATTAATTCAAGCTCAATGAATACTCTCAACCCTCCAGAAGATATAGAACTTGCAGAATTATTGATAAAATTACACCCTTGGGCAGATAGTGTAAGATATGCTAGGACTGGTGGGGAAACAATGTCCGTTGCGATTAGAATAGCTCGAGCTTATACAGGAAAGGATAATATTTTATTTTGTGGATATCATGGATGGCATGACTGGTACTTATCAGCTAATATAAAGTCCTCCAAATCTTTAAATCAACATTTATTGAAAGGCTTAAAGCCCTTAGGAGTACCCAAAGGATTGAGAGGAACAGTAATTCCATTTAAATTTAACTCATTTGATGAGCTTGAAAAAATTGTTAAGAAAAATTCAAAAAACTGTGCTGCCATAGTATTAGAACCCTGCAGGGAAACATTACCATCAATAAAATATCTAAAAGAATTAAAAAGAATATCAAAAAAATCAAAGTGTGTTTTAATTTTTGATGAGATTACCAGTGGTTGGAGATTAAATACCGGCGGTATTCATATGAAATTAGGTGTTTATCCTGATTTAGCAATTTTTGGAAAAACGATTGCGAATGGAATACCTATGGGAGCTATATTAGGAAAAAAAAAAATCATGCAATATGCCGAAAAAACTTTTTTAAGTAGCGCATTTTGGACTGAAAAAACTGGTCCAGCCACAGCAGTAGAATTTATAAAAAAACATAAAAAATTAAATTTAGGAAAAATTCTTGAAAATAAAGGAAAAAAAATTAAAAATATATGGAAAAAAGCAGCTCAAAACGCAAATTTAGATATTGAAATAAAAGGCATCGATCCTCTAGCGACTTTTAAGTTAAATACCAAAACTGATTGGCCAATTACTGCCACATATTTTATACAAGAAATGTTGGCAAAAAAAATATTAGCATCAGATAGGTGTTATGCAAACTATAGTCACACTGATGAAAAATTAAAATTATATGAAAAAGCTTGTTTGGAGATTTTTAAAAAAATATCATATTTTGATAGAAAAAAACAAATTAAAAAACAATTAAAAAATAAAGTAAAAACAATGGATTTTGGAAGATTAAATTAATTCATGCATAATTTAAAAGGTAAAAATATTATAATTACAGGATCAGAAGGCTTGTTAGGAAAAAACATAGTCAAAAATTTACAAAAAAATAATGCAAATGTTTTGATGATAGATATCAAAAATAAATCTATTCATAAAAATAAAAAGAATTATTATAGTTGTGACTTAACTAATAAAAATTCTGTCTTAAAAATAAGTAAAGAGATCTTAAAAAAAAATAAATATATTAATGGACTGATAAATTGTGCATCAGTTCAAGATAAAATTGAAGATAAAAAAAATTATCTTAATTCAAAATTTGAAAATTTTTCGCTATCATCTTGGGATTACATGATTAAAGGTAATTTAAACTCAATGTTTATATGTTCTCAAATTTTTGGATTGCATTTAATAAAAAGAAAAAAAAGTTTTATAATTAATTTTTCTTCAACTTATGGATTAGTGGGTCCAGATAACAGAATTTATAAAGATAATAAAAATAAGCAAATTTTTTACAAAAATCCTGCCTATCCAACTGCAAAGGGTGCTGTAATAAGTTTCACAAAATATTTGGCTTCTTATTGGGGTTATACCGGGCTAAGAGTAAACTGTATTTCACCTGGAGGTGTAAGAAATAATCAAAATAAAAATTTTATTAAAAATTATTCAGCAAAAACAATTTTAAATAGAATGGCAAAACCTGAAGACATATCAGCTGTTGTGAATTTTTTAGCTAGCGATAATTCTGAATATATGACTGGTGCAAACATAATAGTTGATGGAGGTTGGACAGCGATATGACTATTAGTAGAATAGAGACAAACGTCTCTTTAAAATCAAATCAGATATTGTTTTAAATTATTTATTAATATATATACCCATCATGGAAGATAAGTTAAAAAAATGTGGAAAATGTAATCTTCCAGAAACTCATGAGACTATAAATTATAATGATCAAAATATTTGTAATTTATGTCAAAGTTTTGATTATAAAACTCATAATATAAATTGGGACAAAAGAAAGATACTCTTAGATCAATTAATAGAAAAGTTTAGAGGCAAATCAGACTATGATTGTATTGTTCCATTTTCAGGAGCAAAAGATAGTACATTTCAGCTTTATTATTTAATGAAAGAATATAAATTAAAACCACTTGTTGTACGTTTCAATCATGGATTTTTGAGAAAAACAGTTTTAGACAATACCGTAAGAACTTTAAAAAAGTTAGGGGCTGATTTTTTAGAATTTACTCCAAACTGGAAAATAGTAAAAAAACTAATGATGGAGTCATTTAGACGGAAAACAGATTTTTGTTGGCATTGTCATACAGGAATTTTCTCTTATCCATTAAGGGTAGCATTAATGTATAAGATTCCTTTAGTATTTTACGGAGAGTCCACTTCTGAATTTGAAAATTATTATGATTTTAGGGATGATAAAATAGATTATTATGACGAAAAGAAATTTAACATCAAATATACTTTGGGCATCACAGCTCAAGATATGCATGGTATGATTGATAAAAAAGATGATCCTGTAGATATAAGAGATTTATTACCTTACACATATCCTAACAGAGAGGAAATAAAAAGACTTAAGTTAACTCCAGTTGCACTTGGTAGTTTTATTAATTGGGATGCAAGTAAACAAACTGAAATTATTAAAAAAGAGCTTGGGTGGAAAAATGATGAATTAGAACACGTGCCGTCTGAATTTAATCAAAATGGTGATAAAATTGAGTGTTTTATGCAGGGGACTAGGGATTATGTAAAATGGCTTAAAAGAGGTTACTCAAGAATGTCACAGATAAATAGTTTACTAGTTAGAAATGGTAAAATGACACCATCTAAAGCAAAAGAACTTAATGAAAAATATGACGGTATTAAACCACATTCTTTAGAAATATTTTTAGAGTATATGGGATTGGAAGAGAATGAATTTAATGAGATTGTGCAAAATATGATAATTCCTCCTCATGAGCCAAATTTCAATACTAACAATGTATCTAAAAAAGTATGGGATTTTGACAATTGGTATAGAGAAAATAATCACAAATCTAAATGTTAGGAATTATCAATTTTGGATATGGAAATATCCAATCAATAATAAATGCATTAAACACAGCAGAATTAAGCAGCAAGGTTTTAACAAAGAGTAGCGAAGTAAAGAATTTTCAAAAACTAATTCTACCAGGAGTTGGTTCATTTAAAACTTGCTATGAAAAATTGGTAGAATATGGTTGGAGATCAGAAATACTAGAGCATGTAGATAAAAACAAGGATTTACTTGGGATTTGTTTAGGAATGCAACTCATGTTTGAATGGGGTGAGGAAGACGGTGGTACAGAGGGACTAGGCATATTTAGAGGTAAAGTAAAAAAAATTATTATTGATAAATCAGAAAAATTACCCCATGTAGGGTGGAATAGAATTTATTTTAAAAAAGAATCTAATTTATTCAAAAATATTAGCGAAGAAGTAGATTATTATTTTATTCATACTTTTGAGTGTTTACCCGAAAATAATTTTGAGGTTGTTGCTACAACAAAATATGGAAAAAATAAAAGTATTGTTGCATCGATATCAAATAATAAGAATGTTTATGGAACACAATTTCACCCAGAAAAAAGTCCTCCTAATGGTTTAAAAATTTTAAAGAACTTTTATAATTTATAAAAAATGCTTAAAAAAAGAATAATTCCAGTTTTGTTGTTAAAAAATGGAAGAATGGTAAAAGGCAAAAATTTTAAAAATTACATTGATACTGGAGACCCGAATAAAGCAGTAGATATCTATAGTTCTCAAGATGCTGATGAGTTAATTTTCATTAATATTTCAAAGGACATTCTATCAAAAAAAAAATTTTTGGAAATTTTAAATCGTGCATCTAAAGAGTGTAGCATGCCATTGTGTGCCGGTGGGGGAATCACAAATTCTGGTGATGTAAAAGAGTTGTTAGAGTTAGGTGCTGATAAAGTTTTATTGAATAGTATATTGATAAATAAAATGGATGTAATAAAAGATATTTCAAAGAAATTTGGTACACAATGTGTTGTAGCAGGGATTGATTATAAAATAAATAAAGAGAATAAAAAAATTGAGATTTGGTCAGAATGTGGAAAAGTTTTAACAAAATGTAACTTTTATGATCATATCGAAAAAATTACCAAATTGGGTGTTGGAGAAATTTTTTTAAATTCAATCGATAATGATGGATTAATGGAAGGTTATGATTTAAAGATTGCTAAAACAGTCTCAAAAAAATATAGAGTTCCGATAATTATCTCAGGTGGTGCTGGAAATTTCAAACATCTTATAAATCTTTTTACAGAGACACAAGCCTCAGCTGCTGCCTGTTCCAGTTTATTTCATTTTAATGATTATAATCCAATTCAAATTAGATCCTATTTAAATAATAATGGTGTTAAAATGAGAAAATTGAAGTAAATTAATTTTAATGAAGATAAAAAATCATTCTCAACCGTTTATAATAGGAGAAGTTGGTATCAATCATAATGGTTCTGTTGATCTAGCGAAAAAAATTATTTCATTAGCAAAAAAATGTAATTTTGATGCTGTAAAACTACAGAAGAGAGACCTTAATGTTTGTATTCCAGAGTCTCACAAAAATAAAATAAGAGAGACTCCTTGGGGAGAAATGACTTATCTTGATTATAAAAAAAAAATTGAATTTAATGAGAACCAATTTAGGGAAATAATAAAATTTTGCAAAAAAATTAATATTGAATTATTCTGTTCCGCATTTGATATTGAGAGTTTAAAATTTTTGAGAAAATTTAATTTTAATTATAATAAAGTTCCTTCTGCATTAATTACCAATTTAGAATTTCTAATAGCAGTCGCTGAGCAAAAAAAACCAACTTTTATTTCTACAGGCATGTGTACTATGAAAGATATAACAAAAGCTGTAAAAATATTTAAAAAAAAATCATGTTCATTTGCTTTGATGCATTGTGTCTCTGAATATCCTTGCCCAGAGGAAAAACTCAACTTAAATATGATTCAAACTTTGAAAAAAAAATTTAAATGTGAAGTTGGATACAGTGGTCATGAACCTTCATTATCTCCTTCATTATTTGCGTGGACTTTAGGTGCTAAATATATAGAGAGACATATCACCAATGATAGAACTAACTGGGGTACAGATCAATCAGCATCTCTAGAGGGTCCTGGAATGGGATCTTTAGTAACAATACTTAAGAAAGCAAAAAATTTTTACGGAGATGGAAAAAAAAAAATTACCTTAAAAGAAAAAGAAATGTTAAAAAAGTTTAAATATTGGTAAATTTTAAATTTTTGATATAATTTTAATTAATTTTTTAACACCAAGTTTTTTTCCATCAGCTTTAATAAATGTAGATACATAATTTTTAAAAAATTTGATTGGAACTCTTGATTTATTTAAAATTTCGTTTTTATTAAAATTTAAGTCATTTAGTAAATGGCTTTGAATATTAAGGTTTTTTTTAAATCCTGTAATATGATATTTAACATTGTCGTCATTATATTTTGAAAATATAGCTAACATTTTTTTTTTTAGAAGAACACCATCTAAGATTGAGGTTGTATCAAAAAATAAGATTATAAAAGATTTAAAAATATATTTTTGTGTTTGAAATTGAAAGACTTTGAAATCTTTAAAAATTTTCTTTTTTTTAATAAGATTATCTCTCGGATGAATACATATAACAATCTCTTTTTTAAAAAATTTCTTAATTTTTTTAAGAAACTTATTTAATAAAAAATAATGTTTTAAAATATCAGAATTTGGAATTTTACCTCTTAGTTTAATTGAAGATGGGTGATCAAAAAAATCATCTAAAAGTACTACATAATTATTTTGTGTTTTTTTTTTATTATTTATGAATGTATCGTATGTTTTGCTATTAATAATTTCAATTTTCTTAAAGATACTAATTTTTTTTCTTAGAAAATTATAATTTTTTAATTTACTATATTCCTTTTTATCTGATAAAAAATAGTACTCGAATTTTGGTAAAAATCCAAAAAGTATCATGATTTTAAGAGACCATTCATATAAAAATTTATTAGTATTATATAGAAAGCTTTTAAAAAATTTCTTCAAAATTATCTTGTCTCTCTGATTAATCAAATGAAGATCTTTTAGCTTAATGAGTTTAAAGTTAAGTTTTTTGAACATAAAATAAGTTTTTATTTTTGGTAAGTTTGTTCCAAAATTATCAATCAAAATACATATAATGTCTTTATTATCAGAAAATTTTTTTAGATCTGAAAAATTTTTAGGCTCGAATATATTTGATAAAAATTTTTTTTGAATTTTCTCTTTATTTTTATACTGATTGTTTAAATAATAATAATTTAGTAATAAAAAATTTTTAAATTTTTTTTTTAGATATTTTATTAGTA
>MDSZ01005267.1_pt1 | contig 13743 bp, 14 predicted proteins | sample 811201 | NCBI WGS metagenome assembly MDSZ01 (sample SAMN05326647, study PRJNA326480) | marine metagenome | isolation source: seawater | place: Indian Ocean: North | collected 2010
TTATTTCACGCAGCAGCTGGGGGTGTTGGTCAAATATTTGCTCAATGGGCTAATAGTATTGGCGCAAAAGTAATTGGGACTGTTGGATCAGATGAAAAAATTAATATAGCAAAAGAAAATGGTTATGCTCACGTTATCAATTACTCGAAAGATGATTTTGCAAAAGAAGTGATGGAATTTACAAATAATGAGGGTGTGCCGGCCGTATTTGACGGTGTAGGTAAAAACACTTTTCATAAATCTCTTGAGTGCTTAAAGACACGAGGAATGATGATAAGTTTTGGAAATGCTTCGGGTCCACTTGACCCAGTTAATGTACCTAAGGACATTCAGCCTAAAGGATTGTATTTAACTAGGCCATCTATTGCGCAATATTTTACAAATCAAAAAGAGCTTCAAGAAGGAGCTGATGCTGTATTTGAAAAAGTAAAATTTGGTAAAATTAAAATAAGAATCTCTAAAGAATATAAACTTGCTGACGCTAAGCAAGCTCATGAAGATCTAGAGTCTAGAAAATTAACAGGGCCCGCTGTTATAATTCCTTGATGGAAAATAAGATTATCTCTCCCTGTATTAGTATTTGTAGAACAGATCCTGTTACGGGTTATTGTTACGGTTGTGCAAGAACTAATGAAGAAAAAAAGCAATGGAAAGATGAAAATTCAACTAACAAATGGAAAGAGGAAAATTTAAAAATTATTGTTACACGTATGCAAGGATGGCAATTAAATACTTTTAGAGAGTCTTACGAGCACAAAAAAAATAAAGGTGTTTCCCTATTTAAAAAAAATCTTTTAGAAAGTAAGAATTAATAATCTTTTTTCATCGAGTCCATATCACTCAAATGATATTTCAACGCTTGGTTGGACAGTCTTATTTCATGCATAAATAAAAAAATTGAAATAATCATGCAAACACAACAGCCTGCGAATATGAAACGAGCTAATTGTAAACTGCCAAGATAAAGCATTAGTACTGTTATCATATTAAATAAAAATCCAAAGGCAGCAAAACCCATTGTATATTTTAAATAATTAGTTCTTTTATTCAAAACGTGCAGTTGATTTTCCCACTCTGGTGGAACTTTTTTTTCGAAAGTATATTGATCATGAATTTGTCTGATTAAAGCACTTAATGTATGAAACCTGTTGCTATACATAGTCATCATTAAGGGAATTGCTGGAAACATTAGCGCTGCTACGGTGTAATCTATGTCCATATCGAATCAAATTGATTATGTAATTAGTGTTTGATATTTACAAGTAATATTTCATGCATCATTTAAAAGTTTTTATAGATTTAACACGTTTAAATAAACCAATTGGTTTTATGCTCTTGTTTTGGCCTTGTTCTTGGAGTTTAGCTTTCGCAAATATTGGAAACTCAAACTTTAATTTGTTTTTATACTATCTGCTCTTATTTTTTTTAGGATCTGTACTAATGAGAAGTGCTGGATGTATCTTTAATGATATTGTTGATAAAGATTTTGATAAAAATGTTAAGAGAACAAAAAACCGTCCAATAGCTGCTGGTAGAATCTCAGTATTGCACGCACTTATGTATGTTCTGATGTTATGTATAATTGCTTTTTTTATATTAATACAATTTAATATGCTTACAATTTTTTTGGGATTGGGATCCATGGTTTTAGCTTTTTCATATCCTTTTATGAAAAGAATAACTTACTGGCCTCAATTATTTTTAGGAGTCACCTTTAACTGGGGAATTATTATGGCTTGGACTGCATTCAACAACAATATAACACCTGAAATCGTCTTATTATACTTATCAGCCATATTTTGGACATTGGGATATGACACGTTATATGGAGCTCAAGATATGTCTGACGATGAAATAATTGGTGTAAAATCCACATCAATAAAGTTTAAAAATAATATTCAGAAGTTTGTTACAGTATCTTATTTTATTTCAATTGGTTTAATTGTCTTTTTATTTAAAAACTTTATAGGGCAAAATATTTTTACTATTTTTTTAATGATGTTTGTTTTTAGTCTTATTTACCAATTAGTTTTTTTAAAAAAAAATAATCCAAGTCAATATTTAAAATTATTTAAAACTAATAATATTTCTGGCTTACTTTTATTTATAGGAATTTTTTCTATTAATTCATAAAATGAAATTTGACGAACTTAAAAGCATTTTAAAAAGATTATTTAAAGAATATGTTAAAAAACATATTAAACGAATCTTATTTGCGTTAGTGCTTTCCCTAATTGTAGCTGGAAGTACATCGGGTATAGCATGGTTACTTGATCCTGCTGTTAAAAAAATATTTATTGAGCAAGATAAAGTATTCGCTTGGTCAATACCTATATTAATTGTAATTGCTTTTGCGAGTAAGGGCTTTTCACTTTATTTAGCTAGAATCAATATAATAAGAGTTGGTGAAGAAGTTTCTGGCGCACTACAAAAAAAAGTTGCAAACAATATTTTAACTTCAGATATTCAAACTTTAGATAATAGACATTCAGGAAAATATATATCAAACGTAATGTATGACAGTAAACATGTTCAAAATCTTGTAAGCACTGGTATTTTAAATTTAATGAAAGATTCATTTTCAGTAATAGCATTAGTCTCACTAATGTTTTATCAAAACTGGAAATTAGCTTTATTTGCAATTCTTATGATGCCTTTAGCGGGAGGTCTTGCAAAATCATTAGGAAAAAGAATGGGCAAGGCGACTAATAAGGCTGGTGAGTCATCGGGAAATCTAACAACATTTTTGACTGAAATTTTTAAGGGATCAAAAATGATTAGAATTTATCAAAAAGAAAATGACGAAAATAATAACGCAAAGAAATTTATAGATGATCTAGTAGAAAAAAATATCAAAATAGGAAGTATAATTATAAGGGCAACACCAATCATGGAAACACTAACAGGATTAATGATTGCTGGTTTTATTATTTTTTCAGGTAAATTAATTTCTTCAGGAGAACTAGGCTTAAATAATTTTTTTTCATTTTTAGCGGCTATGATGCTTGTCTATCAGCCTATTAGATCTTTAGCCACTATAAATATGGTTGCTTATCAAGGCGCCGCTGCATTCAAACGAATTAGCAGTATTATTGATAAAGTGCCATCAATTAAAGAAGTACAAAGTGCTCCAAAACTTATTCTTAAAAAGTCGAATATTAAATTTAAAAATGTTGAATTCGCTTACGAGAATACTAAAGAAAAAGCTTTAAAAAAAGTAAGCTTGGAAATTGAGGGAAATACAATGACAGCATTCGTAGGTCATAGTGGAGCCGGAAAAAGCACGATAATAAATCTAATACCAAGGTTTTATGATCCCATAAATGGATCTATTGAGATTGATAATCAAAATATTAAAGAAGTATCACTAGATTCACTTAGAAAAAATCTATCTTTAGTAAGTCAAGATGTAATTTTATTTGATGATACGATTAAAAATAATATCTCTTATGCTAAACCTTCTGCCTCCGAAGATGAAATTATCCATGCCTGTAAATTCGCTGCAGCAGATGAATTTATTAATAAATTACCTGAAGGTTATGAGACTATGATCGGAGAAAATGGAGTAAGACTTTCTGGTGGTCAGAAACAAAGAATATCAATAGCTAGGGCGATCTTAAAAGAATCACCTATTATATTACTTGACGAAGCTACTTCATCATTGGACTCGGACTCTGAGCACATCGTTCAAAATGCAATAAATAACTTGACCAAAGATAAAACGACTTTAGTTATAGCCCATAGACTCTCTACAATACATAATGCTAATAAAATTTTTGTTTTAAAAGATGGTAAGATTCTTAATTCAGGTGATCATAAATTTTTGATTGATAACTGTGAGGAATATAAGTCACTGTATCAAAAACAATTAAAATAAATAATGATACAACTATATAAAGTAATGGTTACCATTTTGTATCCATTATTAATTTTACTTATATATTTTAGAAAATTAATTAATAAAGAAGATCCAATAAGATTTAAAGAGAAAATTTTTCCAAATTCATTTAAGGTAAAATATTCAAAAGATGCTCGTCTTATCTGGTTTCATGCTGCCAGTATTGGAGAGTTAAAAAGTATTTTTCCTATTATAGATGAATTAAATACATTAAAAAAAAATTTTAAATTTCTTATAACTACCACTACTTTAAGTTCAGGAAAAATTGCGGAAATAGAATTAGGACATATTAAAAATATTGAGCACAGGTATTTCCCCTTAGATGTGCCTTTTTTAATTAAAATTTTTTTAAAACAATGGAAACCTGATTGTATTTTTCTTGTAGACTCAGAAATATGGCCTAATTTACTTTTTCAAGTTGATAAATTTAATATTCCAATAGCCCTTATAAATGCAAGATTAACATCAAAATCTTTTTCAAGATGGATGATTTTTCCGAATGTAGCTAAAGAAATATTTAAAAAATTTAACTTCTTTATATGTTCTAATCAAGAAACTAAAGAATTTTTACATAAATTAGATTTAAAAAACGTTTTTTTTAAAGGAAATATTAAATTTATAGGAAAAATAGATGCATTAAAAATTTATGATACTAACGAGAATTACTTGATAAAAAATAAAGTTTGGTTAGCAGCTAGCACACATAAAAATGAAGATGAATTTTGTATTAAAACTCACTTAGAGATTAAAAATAAAATAAAGGATATAAAAACAATTATTGCACCGAGACATGTCGAAAGGTCTAAAAAAATTTATGATTTAGCAAAAAAATTTAAACTTAAAGTACAAATTTTAAACAAAGATGAAAAAATTAATGAAAAAAAAGAAATTGTAATAATAAATTATTTTGGTGCTTTGCAGAATTATTATAAATACATAAAAAGTGTATTTATTGGAAAATCTTTATCCAAAAAATTTGAAAATAATGGTGGTCAAAATCCAATAGAAGCTGCAAAACTTAATTGTAAAATTTATCATGGTCAATATGTATATAACTTTCAAGATATTTATAAAATTTTAGAAGAAAGTAATCTTTCTCAAAAAATTTATAATCATAAGGAATTGTCCAAAAATTTAATTCAAGATTTAATTAAAACTGATAAAAAAAGATATGAGTTATCAAATGAAATAAAACTTATAGAGCAAAAAACATTGGACGATACAATGAAAATAATTAAAAGTTTTATTCTATGAAAATCAATAAACCAAAATTTTGGGACAAAAAAATTAGTTTGATTTCAGTTATCTTACTGCCTATTTCTTTTTTTTATATTTTTTTAACATTTTTAAAAAAAAAGATTGTAATTACAAAAAAAGTTGACTTACCAATTATCTGTGTGGGAAATATTTATATTGGCGGTACAGGAAAAACACCATTATCAATACTGCTTTCTACTGAATTTGAAAAAATTGGTAAAAGAGCCTGTATTATCAGAAAGTTTTATAAAGGTCACTCAGACGAGTACAACTTAATCAGAAATTATACTGAAAGATTAATAGTTAATAAAAATAGAATTGATGGAGTAAAGGAAGCTAAAAAATCAAATTATGAGATAGCTATTCTCGATGATGGATTTCAAGATATTAGTATAAAAAAAAATTTAAATATAATTTGTTTTAATAGCGAACAATTAACAGGAAACGGACTAGTACTACCTTCTGGTCCCTTAAGAGAAAATCTATCTTCAATTAAAAATGCACATATAATTGTAATCAATGGATCAAGAAGAACGAATTTTGAAAATAAACTCTTAGAAATTAATAAAAATTTAGAAATTTTTTACTCATTTTATAAGCCTATAAATTTAGAAAAATTTAAAAATAAAAAGCTTTTAGCTATTGCAGGTATAGGAAATCCTGATAATTTTTTTAAATTATTAGAAAAAAATAATTTAGAAATTGAAAAGAAAATAGTTTTTCCTGATCATTATAAATTTTCGGAATCTGAAATTTTAAGTATTGTTTCTGAAGCTAAAAAAAATAATTATCATATTATTATGACTGAAAAGGATTATTGCAAGGTTTCTCACTTTAAAATAAAAAATATTGATTGTTTGAAGGTTTCATTAATAATCAATAATGTTGATAAATTAATAAGTAGATTAAGCAAAATATGATTAGAAAATTATTAAAAATTTTAAATTATTTTTTACAATCAATTTTAATTTATTTTTTTTTTATTATTGGGAGATTATTGGGCATTAAGATAAGTAGAAAAATATTTGCTTATCTTTTTTTTTTGGTTGGACCTTTATTTAGATCATCAAAAATTATAAAAAAAAATATTAAAATTTTTTCAACCACCGGTATTGTCCTAAATGAAAAAGAAATTATTAAAAATTTATGGATAAACTATGGGAAGACTTTTATAGAATATATTTTTCTAGATCATTTTAGAAAAAATAATGCTCACGTAAAAATAGAGGATAAAGCTAATTTATCACAGATAAATATTGAAAAGAAACCAGTTATTTTTATATCAGGTCATTTTTCGAATTTTGAATTAATGTCTATGGAAATTTCAAAGAAAGATATACCTTTGGCTACTATTTATCGACCTTTAAACAACCTATTTTTGAATCCTTTTATGGAATTTTTAAGAAAAAAATATATTTGTCAAAATCAAATAAAAAAAGGCATAAAAGGTGTTAAAGATATAATTGAATTCATTAAAGATAAAAAGTCAATTGCTCTTATGATTGACCAAAGGGTTAGTGAAGGTGAAAAAATAATTTTTTTTGGAAAACCAGCGTTAACAACGACGTTGCCTGCTCAACTCTCAAAAAAATTTAATTTAGATATTATTCCCGTATATATAGAACGAGATTCCGATAATAATTTTAAAATTGAGTTTCAAAAAAGAATTAAACCTCAAAATTTTCTAAACAAAATAAGTCTAACTAATCATTTAAATCATATATTAGAAGAAATGGTCAAAAAAAATCCTAATCAGTGGATTTGGACACACAATAGGTGGAAATAAATATTATTTTTTCAACAATTTATAACGTTCCTTTACCTCTACAGGTGAATAATACGCCTCTTGTAATTCTACATTCCAATAATTTAAATTTTGTATATTAATTTTTTTTCCAGATACTGCGCACAAAACATGATCTCCTTCTTCTATTATCTCAAAAAAGTTGTGTTTAAAAATAACTTTGGCTTTTTTTTTAGTCATCTATAAATTATATATTATATATTCTGACATGAATATTGGTTTAATTGGTAGTGGTGGTAGAGAACATGCTTTATGCAAAAAAATTTGTGAATCTAAGCTTGTAAATAAAGTATTTTGTTTACCAGGAAATGCCGGTACCGCTTCACTCGCTACTAATATAAATATAGATATCTTAAATTTTAAAAAAGTTCTTAAGTTGATTAAATTCTATAAGATTGACCTAGTCGTAGTAGGACCTGAAGAACCTTTAGTAAAAGGTATAGTTGACTTTTTAAAAAAAAATAAAATTAAGGTCTTTGGACCAAACAAATATGCTTCGAAATTAGAGGGTTCAAAGTCTTTTATGAAAATGATTTGTAGTCAAAATAATATTCCTACAGCTAAATTTAAAATTTGTAATAATAATAATCAGGTCAACATTTTTTTAAATAAATGTAAATTACCAATTGTCGTAAAAGCTGATGGTTTAGCTGCGGGTAAAGGAGTAACAATTTGTAAAACTAAAAAACAAGTTATTAAAAGTACATCTGAAATTTTTAATGGAAAATTTAAATCATCTAAAAAAGTAGTTCTCGAAGAGTTTTTGGAGGGAGAAGAAGCTAGCTATTTTGTAGTCATAGATAATAAAAGCTTTAAATTTTTCGGCACAGCTCAAGATCACAAGCGTGCTTATGAAAAAGACAAAGGACCAAATACTGGTGGTATGGGTGCTTATTCTCCAGCCCCTATTGTTACAAAGTCATTAGAAAAAAAAATAATATCAAGAATTGTTATGCCAACTTTAAATGCTCTAAAAAAAAGAAAATATCCATATAATGGTTTTCTATATGTAGGTTTAATGATTAAGGATAACGAACCTTATTTAATTGAGTACAATATAAGAATGGGTGACCCAGAGTGTCAGGTAATTTTGCCATTATTAAAAACAGATATAGTTAAAATTTTTAAAAATGCTATTTCAAACAAATTAAAAAATATGAAAATTGAATGGTTAAAAAAAAAATGCATGACTATAGTTTTGTGTGCCAAAGGGTATCCTGGTAATTATAAAAAAAACTTAAAAATAAATAATATTGATAAAATAAAAATCACAAATAATGATTTTCTATTTCATGCTGGTTCAAAAAAAATTAATAATAAAATAGTTTCTACTGGTGGCAGAATTCTTAATTTTGTCTCTACGGGACAAAGTTATATTAAGATTAGAAAAAAAATCATTTCAAATATTAAAAAGATTAAATTAAAAAATAGTTTCTTTCGTAATGATATAGGGTGGAAAATAGTTAAAAATGAGAATCATTAGTGGAGTTCTAAAAGGCAAAACAATTAATTTTTTAAAGAACGCCACCACAAGACCTTTGAAGGACTCGGTAAGAGAAAACATTTTTAATATTATTAAACATTCAAATCTTATAAAAACAAAAATTGAAAACTCAAATATTCTTGATTTATATTCTGGTATTGGATCTTTTGGAATAGAGTCACTTTCACGTAATGCAAAAAAAGTCACTTTCATTGAAAAAGAAAATAATGCAGCAACTTTATTGAAAGCAAACCTGATAAAGTTATCTTTGATTAACAAATCTTTTATACACGAAGATACTATTGAAAATTTTTTGACTAACCATTTAGGAGAAAAATTTAATATTTTTTTTTTAGATCCACCATTTAATGACAAAAATTTTCTCCTTAATCTAAAATCAATTAAAAAAAATAAAATCTTTAAAAATAATCATTTAGTGATTATTCACCGAGAAAAAAAAGTACAGGATAATTTTGAAGATGTGCTTGATATAATTAAAGTTAAGAAATACGGGAGATCAAAAATTATATTTGGAAAATTTAATTGAGAAACTTTTTTGTTAATATTTTCACTTGCTCAACAGCTGGTTGATCGAATGGATTAAGATTTAGCAATTTTGCAATAATGACTGTCTCTAAAATAAAATATGAAAATAATTGACCAAGTGCTTCTTCATCTGGTTTGTTTATCTTAAACTGTCTAAAAGAAATTTTCTTTTTTTCTAAAGATTTAATTAAAGCATTTTGTTGTGCGATTTTTATAGAACTTAAATTTTTATTATTCAAAAAGGATTTTGAATTGAGTTTTACAATTTCTTTGGATTTTTTATTTACACTAAATATATGAAATAATTTATCGCTAGGTCCATCAAGATATAATTGGAGTAAACTATGATGGTCTTTAGGCACATTTGAAATTACAGGTAAAAAACCTTTGCCTTTTTTTCCTAAACTTTCAGCGATCAACTGTTGACACCAGTATAAAAATTTCTCTAAACTTGGAGCATAGTTTAAAAAAATTAGATTGTTAAATTTTTTTGAATTAATTATTAAAGCAAGTTTGATACAACTATCTTTTAAAAATTTCTTATTTTTTTTATTTAATAATTCTAATATTTTTAATCTTATGTTTTTAATATTTATACCCATTAGATATGCTGGCAAAATGCCTACTTCAGAAAAGATAGAATATCTGCCACCTACGTTTTGATTATGTTCTACAAAAAATAAATTATGTTTTTTTGATAAAGAAAATAATAAATTATTTTTTTTTTCAGCTATGCAAATGATGTTCTTTGAATTTTTTTTTATAATTTTTAATGTTAATAAATTAGATATTGTTTCAATTGTATTACCTGATTTTGAAATGATTATAAAAAGAATTTTTGATAAGTCTTCTTTTTTTTTTAAATCTGTTATCTTGTCTTCATTTAAATCATTAAAAAAATAAACTTTTTTTTTTATTTTTGTTTGAAAAAAGCCATATAAAGCTTCGGAGCCTAGAATAGATCCACCCATTCCAATTATAGAAATTATCTTATATTTTTTATATTTCTCTAAATCCTTTTTTTTAAAATTAAAACTGAAATTCTTATCTAATATATTAAGAGTTTTATTTGGATTTTTTATTTCTTTTTTAATATCTAAAATTATTTTATCAAATTTTTTTAAAAATGAGTCCTTTAACTTTTTTTTATAGACGTCGTTATTAAATTTGTTTTTAAATGATAAATTATTATTTTTCACTTTCTAATTGATTTAAGTAAAGATTCTTCTAAAGAAGAGGACTTTTTATTTTTTGTTGTTTCTTTTGCTTCTGGTGCTTTTAATATTTTTTTTATTCTCTCCTCTTCTGATATTTCTTTTTTTATTTTTGTTCCTGGTTCTGGCATTTTTTCATAATCAGGTGGAAAAACTAATGGGTCTCTTTTTTCAACCAAAAACTCATCTGTGGTCTTTATTTTCTCATTTCTAAGTACTTTGCCTGCCTCTTTAAAGCTTGAACAAGATACTAATAAAAAAGATATAAATATTAATATTTTAGCATTTTTCATATTTTATTCCTTACAAAAAATTCTCTAGCAATAAAAGCCAAAACTCCCATAGTTATAAATATATCAGCAACATTAAAAGTAAACCAGTGAAAGGAATTATAATGAAGATCAATAAAATCAGGAACTGCATTATAATAACATCTGTCATAAAAATTTCCTAGCGCACCCCCTATTATAATTGAATAAATGATCTTTTCAATTTTTTCAGAAGTAAAAAATAAATAAATTAAAACTAAAATAACTAAGCCAATGATTAAGGTAATAAAATTATAAATCAAAGAAGAATCTGAGCTTAGAAGGCCAAAACCAATACCTGTATTCCAAATTAAATCTAAGTTAATATAATCATTAATATAAAAAGGATTACTATTCACCTCTTTTATAATTTCAATTTTAGTTAGTCTGTCTAAAAGAAAAATCACAAACACAACTAATAAATTATAAAGATTTTCAGGCCGAATAAGTATAGTTTTTTTTTCTAGTAATTTTTTGTAAAAGTACATTATTTAATCGGACAATTTTTTCTTTCACATTTATCTTCTAGAATTTTCCAACATCGCTCGCATTTTTTTCCTTTAGCTTTTCTTACATCTATACTTTCTTTTTCTGATAGTTTTTTTTCTGCTTTAGACGTAATAAAATATTCAGCTAGGTTAACATTTTCTAAAATATCGAAATTCTCTTTATTTAAATTCAGTTTAATTTCAGCTTCAAGGCTTGAGCCAATCTCCTTGCTTGCTCTTTTCGCTTCAATAGCAATATTTGCCTCTTGCTTTATTTTAAGTAATTTTGACCATTTGTTATTTAAAGCTTCATTGTGCCATTTTTTTGGAATTTTAACAAAAAGACTTTCATGAATACTTTCGTCTTTTTTGTTTAATAAGCTATTAATTTCCTCAGAAGTAAAAACTAAAATTGGAGCAAACCATTTCAGTAAGCTTTCTAAAATGATGTTTAAAACAACTACACAATCTTTTCTTTTCTTAGAATTTAAATCATCACAATAAAGAGCATCTTTTCTAATATCAAAATAGAAGGAGGATAGATCAACTGTGCAGAAATTTAATAACTCTTTATATAATTTATGAAAATTGTAATTTTTTAAATTTTCCTCGAAAACTTCACCAATTTTAAAAAGCTTGCTTAAAATATACTGCTCTAATTCCTCTAATTCATTTATCTCAATTTTTTCAAAATCCTGCTTAACGAAGTTATCTTTTAAATTGCCAAGCATGTATCTAAAAGTGTTTCTTATTTTTCTGTATGACTCTGCGTGTTGCGCTAAAATACCTTTATCTATTCTAAGATCTTCAGCGTAATCTGAGGAAACAACCCAGACTCTTAAAATATCTGCACCGTAATTTTTCAAAATATCTTCAGGAGAAATTACATTACCCATTGATTTTGACATTTTCATTCCTTTTCCGTCTACAACAAAGCCGTGTGAAAGAATGCTATCAAAAGGTGCTTTTCCTCTTGTTCCGCATGACTCTAATAATGATGAATGAAACCATCCTCTATGTTGATCTGAGCCTTCCAAATACATATCAGCAGGCCATTTTAAATCTTTTCTTTTTTCTAAAACAAAACTATGTGTGGAACCACTATCAAACCAAACCTCAACAATATCGTTTAATTTCTCATATTCATTAGCGTTATATTCATCACCTAAAAAAATTTTAGGATCATCAGTAAACCAACAGTCTGAACCTTGTTTTTCATAAATTGAGGCTATTCTGTCTATTACTTTTTGATCTCTTAATGGCTCTTTAGTTTTTTTATTAATAAATATTGGAAGTGGCACACCCCAAACTCTCTGCCTAGAAACACACCAATCCGGCCTTCCTTCAACCATAGATAATAATCGATCTTTCCCCTTTTTTGGGTAAAATATTGTTTCATTGATTGCTTTAATAGCTTTATCTCTTAAATTTTTTTTTTGCATAGAAATAAACCATTGAGGTGTTGCTCTATAAATTAAAGGAGCTTTTGATCTCCAAGAATGAGGATAGCTATGTGTAAGTTTGTTGTTTTTTAAAAGTTTGTTTTGTTCTCTAAGTTTTTCGATAATAATCGGGTCTGCTTTAAAAATATGTGTGCCATTAAAATGTGGTATCTCTTTAGTGTAAAGACCTGCATTATCTACTGTGTACAACGACGGTATATTATTTTTTAAACAAAGATTAAAATCATCAGCTCCGTGGCTAGGGGCGCAATGAACAATGCCAGTCCCTTGATCTAGATTAACGAATTGTCCATCTAACATCGGAACATCATAGTTATAGCTCATTTTTAAAAAGGGATGACTGCAAATAGTTCCAGCTAGCTCTGATCCTTTAAAGGTCTTTATCTCTTTAAAATTTTTTATCTCACATTCTTTTGTGATTTCCTCAATTAAATTTTTTGCTACTACTATTTTTTTTTCTTTAAAAAATTCAAGACCATCAATTTCTAAAATCGAGTATTCAATATTATTATTAAATGCTAAAGCCCTATTAGCTGGTATAGTCCATGGTGTAGTAGTCCATATAATGATGCTTGTATCTTTTAAAAATTCTTTATTTGTGCTCTTAACTTTAAAAGCGACATAGATTGTATTAGACGTATGATCCATATATTCAACTTCTGCGTCTGCTAAGGCTGTTTTCTCTACTGTTGACCAAAGAACTGGTTTAAAACCTTGGTATAAACTTCCGTCTAAGAGAAACTTACCTAATTCTCTTACAATCTGAGCTTCTGCTTCATAGCTCATAGTAGAATAATAATTTTCAAAATCACCAACTACTCCTAAGCGCTTAAACTCTTTGATGTGAACTTCTATCCAGCTTTTTGCAAATTCTCTACACTCTTGTCTGAAGTCTTTTACTGGAATTTCGTCTTTATTTTTTTTCTTTTTTTTATACTGTTCTTCAATTTTCCATTCGATAGGCAAACCATGGCAATCCCATCCGGGTACATAGACTGAGTCTTTACCGTTCATTTGATGAAAGCGCGTAATCATATCTTTTAAAATTTTATTTAACGCTGTACCCATATGTATATGCCCATTTGCATATGGCGGTCCGTCATGTAGTACAAATTTTTCTTTTCCTTTAGAACTTTTTCTTAATTTTTCAAAAATTTTTAGTCTCTCCCATTTCTTTAAAATTTCAGGTTCTTTGTGTGGTAAATTAGCCTTCATTGAAAAGGCTGTTTTTGGAAGTTGTAAAGTATCTTTAGACATTAATTTTTCGCTTTTTGTATATCAA
>MDSZ01174491.1_pt1 | contig 13742 bp, 6 predicted proteins | sample 811201 | NCBI WGS metagenome assembly MDSZ01 (sample SAMN05326647, study PRJNA326480) | marine metagenome | isolation source: seawater | place: Indian Ocean: North | collected 2010
AAAATTAAATTCTTTGTCAACCACTCCTACTCTTCTTGATGGTCATACTGAATTACTTTACCTACATGAATACACAACAAGTGCGGTTGGCGTAGCAGGAGCAGGAAGTAGCGCAGTATACAAATCCGCACACTCAACTCCTGAATATTTTGTTCCAGAGGCTGGATGGTTATACGAAATAACTGTTAGTTTCCCTTATGAAACTGATACAGATGATACCTACTTTGCTTTAAGTTATAGTTATTCATCCGTTTCTAGAAATGCTACTGTTTCAGGTATACATTTGTTGAGTGAAGTAAGGATATTAGATACTGGTGATAAAGTGCAGGATGGACCCCATATAGGTCATTTAACCTTGAGAGGTTTTGTAAGGTGGTCTAGCACTTCTTTTGTTCCAAATATTTACCCTGTCTTATCTGCAAAAAACACAAGCACTAATAGCAACCTTTATGTGACTATAAATTCTAATAATACTGGTTCTAGTGATATATTTTACACTGTAAAGCGTTATAAAAATATTGATTACTCTACTTCAGTAGGTGGTTAATTTGGCAGATACGCAAACCACTAAAGTAGGTAATTAAATGCCATCAGAAACCCAAGCTGATTTTAGCGGTGGCATTAACACAAGAGTTGCGCCTCATAAAATTGCCCCAAACCAAGTCGCAGAAATTAAAAATGCGGATCTAAGTTTCGGTGATGTCCGTGGTGAGTATGGCCTTTCCGATGGTGGTCAGGTTGGCTTTTTTTATGAGGCAGCATCTGCATGGATTTCTGGTGAGGGGCTTTCTGGTGATACTCAAATTGAGGCATTCCCATCTGACAGTAGTAGCTTTTGGGCTGGATCTGGTAATGACACAGTGGTTACTGCAAATAGAAATTTTTTTACTGGCAGCCCAAACGCAAAAATTAAAGATAATGAAACACTAAAGTTAGGACAATTTACTGTTACGGGTAATATCTTTAAGGGGTCAAGCAAGGTCACTTTAAGCGGGTCCAGCACAAGCTCTCAGTTAAGGGTAGGAAACTCTATAACAAACACGACCTTCTTCCCTGCTGGCACTAAAGTGCAAAGAGTTCTATCTGATGAAAATGCTGTACTTCTCTCCCAGGTAGCAATAAAAAACAGCCTGACTGCAATCACATTTACAGTTGACGTTATCCTCACATTTTATGAAACCATTTATGGTATTCATTCGGCAAATAATTTTGTTGAGTATAATGACGATTTATATGCATCAAGGTCCGATTTTACAATTACAGCAGAAACGACTGCTGGAAGTAAAACTGTTACTACTGGGGGCGACACTTATAAGCTACAAATTGGGGATGAGTTTTTTGACAACAGCAAAATAAATGCTGGATCATCAATTATTTCTACAAACCCAACCACAGGCACCATTGTTTTAGACGAACCAGCAAAAAGCACCACGCCTTCTGCTGAATCCTTCACAATCAGACCTATTATCTCAAAGTTTCTTGATGGGAACTTTCAGTCTTCCTACAGGGTTGGGGTCAATGCGCCCACCCCGATTATAACATTTTCCCCACCATCTACTTCAGAGCATAGCGCTAGAGCCAATTCCCATAGTGCTGCTTGGTTTTCTAGCACCGACCCAATCCCTTTTCAGTATGGTCTTTCTGCATACGACGAAACAGGTGTGGAATCAAACATATCTCAAACTACAGAGGCAAGCATAGGAGGAATAAACTCAGGAAGTTTTACGTCAACTGCTAACAACGATCCAATGATATTGGACTTTGCAAACATTGATGCTTACTCAACAAATTACACAAGTCAGGGCAGACATGCACTATATAGAGTTGGTGGGACAAGTGCGTTTTTTAAAAGGTTAGACAACTTGTTTTTTGACACAGATTTACAGGTTGCTACGTCACTAACTGGGTCAACTTTAACAGTGGAATTAACTGGCGCAAAGAATGATTTCCAATACAAGGTCAGGTGGAATAGTTTTGGAGAAACATATAGCTTTAGTGGTACAAATCCTACTTTCACTTACCCCAACACTGGAAAAAGTAAATCTGGAGAAACTGACTACAGGAATCCAAGCACACAGGCATTAGACTTTGACTTGGCTGGCCAGACCTCAACAGCGGTGAATCATAAGGTTGACATATTTATATACATGAAAATCCCAGGTGAAAATGTTGAGAGGGAATATGTTGTTAGGTGCTTAACTCATAATGGGTTGAATGTAACAAATGCGGACACTGTTGATTATATTGATTTCCAAAAAGCTGATTCAATCGTAGACATCCAACCCCTTGAAGAAGAGGCAAAGCCAGAAGCGGGACTAAAAGGGCTTACAGAATCTTCTAACCTATTTTTCGCATACAGGAACAACAGGTTGCACGTTTCTGATTATGGAAATCCTAACTCTTGGCCTGCATCAGGTTTTGTTGATTTTGACCAGAACATCACTGGACTTGCGACACTTGGGACAGAGCTTATTGTTTTCACTGAGTATGGTATGTACCGCATATTTGGGAGTGATCCTAGCCTCTTAAAAAAGATCAAAATTCCGACAACAGAAGGAGTAGTCAACGGCACTGAAAAAACAATTACACCGATCAATGGGGGCATCATATTCCCAAGCCATAACGGGATCTGTATTTATAATGGCAGAGGTGTAAACCTGATCACCAAAAATATTTTAGATTCTTTTTCCGTTCCCGATTCAAAACCGTCAGCCAACGTAGGAGGTTATTTTGACAATGTTTATTATTTGGTAGGGAAGTCTGGTGATGGTTTTAAGTTGGATTTAAAAGGCACCCCTGTATTAACCAAAACTAGCATAAACGCAGAAACACTATTTTTTCGTGGTTCAGACAACACACTTTACTCTGACCAGGGCATTATTGGTAAACCTACTTACACAACAGGGGTTGCCCTTAATAGATCATCATTTACTTTAAAAACCAGAAAATTTGATGCTGGAGATATCAACAGTGAAAAAATCTACTACAGTGTCAAGGTTACTGGTGAAAATTTTAAAGGAGATATCGCATTATTTGTTGATGAAGTTCAGACGGACATATTTAGCATAACAACCGCAGTTGCTGACTTAGACCGCACATTCTACTTATCATCACCCAGGCAAGGTAACGGGGCACAAATCAGGGTAGTCAACGGTGAAGGTATTTTACATAGACTGACTGTTAATTTTGACATGGGCGCCACCTTAACAAGCTCTTTATTCCAGTCTGTAGATATTAAATATACTGGGACGCCAACGGTTAAGGTTGACCTTGATGGCGCAACAAAACTGAGTCAAACAACATTAGCCCAACCAACATCAGTTATTGGTGAGGCAACTCTTTATTTTGACCCCTTATCTACGGGGCTTATTCCACATTTGATCGAGATAAATAACGAGGCATCTGGGAGGGTGCTTTCTTACCAGTATTCAGCAAGCCCAATATGAGCGGCACTAATGTCAGTGCTGCTTTTTTAAAAAAGGCAAAAGCTGAATATGATAATTACGTTTTGATTGAGGATGATTATGTGAGGGAGTCGTTTAGGGTGATGTACGAAAATATGCGTGAAATTTTAAAAGACAACCAAGAACAGAATACAAAAATAACGCAGTTAGAAGCGAGAATAAAAACTCTAGAGTCGCAATAATGGCGAGGCAAGTATTCCAGGCTATAAATTTAAGGTATGAAGGTCAGCCAACAATATCTATCACAATAGATGGTGTGGCGTTAGTGACCAACCAGCAACTCCCAAACCATGCCTCTTTGTCTCAAAGAAGAATACCCCTTCCTCCCGGTGGAGTAGGGTACGAGCCTCAAGTGCAAACAAGTTTCACAAAACCATTAAACATAAGTTTTGAGTCGGCCCCAGAGCAAACATACGCAAACCAGCAACTTTTCCATTATTACGAAGTCCAATTCAAAGGGACTGTAGAGGTTGAGATATACGCAGATGAGGTTCAAAAAACGATAAACAATTCAAGTTTGACAAAGCTTTCACTCTCAACAAGGGATAATCGGGAGCAGGACACTAGAAGAGTCTTCTTCCCACCATTGACATACGGTTGGTTCCCACAACTAAAGGCTGTTGTAAATCCGTTACAGGACGGGCAAGTTCTAAGTGAAAGGTTGAGGATGCTCCCTGCAAGATTTAGTAGGGGCTTAAAAGACCATGCCGAAGTACAGGTGACACACCAAGGGTCAGTGTTGGTAGATGTAGTGCTTGATGGACGAGTTATACAAGAATTTAATTTTCCACCAGACCCGTTTAGCGCAAGCACATACATAACAGAAAAAGAATACCTGCCAAGCGGCAGTCGAGGACATGTACTTCAATGGATACAGACATCAGGGGATGGCGAGATTGCAGTTTTTGAAACAGATACAACATTAACAGACAGGGACCAGCCACAGGCAGAGATATGATGCTACCAGAATTACAAGATAACAGACGGTCAAAGGCGCAGGTCATGGCAGATCGTGCGGCTATGGCTGAGTTTATGCGGAAGAAAAACGCAATGGCAGGAGCAAGAAAAGCCGACGCTGCCGAGCTAAAAAACCTGAAGGCTAAGATGATTAAAGGCCAACCACACAGTCTTGCTTACATGACCGAGCAGGAGATGGAGGCAATGAATGAACTTAGGCGTGAACCTGGGTTGCGTGGTCGGTTGGCAAGAAGGGGTGCTGGAAAGAAATTTGATTTTGTGGATGGTGTGCCTTCTTTTGCGCCATTTGAAAACGCAACAACTAATGAAAGGGCAGAAGAAAAAGAAAGAGAAAGAAGGTCGCAGGAGGCATTTAATGAAGCAGTAAGGGCACAACAAGAAGGTGACAGCTACCAGTCAGATGATCCTTTCTACCAAAGTACATTTGGCAACAGAGGAAGTGGTGACGGTGGAAGAAGTTTCCAGCCACCACAAAAAACACCTGAGCAGATAGAAGCAGAGAGGGTGGCCGCAGCGAGGGAAAAGTTTGATGCAGACAGAAAAGCCGAAGATGAAAAATTTGAGGCTGGTAGATTTGACCGTCAGAGAGAGCGTTTTACACAAGGTCGTATGGTTGATGCCGAAGGCAGGACCATGGATGACCGTGGAGAGTTTGTCGATGCTGACGGCATAAAAGAGGGGGAAGAAGGTTTTAACTTTGAAACTGCTACAAGGCAGGGGGGTTTTGACGAATCTACTGCTAAACGTGACACCGAGGGGTCATACGAAGGTTACCGACAGGACTACAAAGGATTGCGTGACAGGGCTGATTTTAATAGGTACCGCAATGACATGTATAACTACCAAAAACAGGCTGACAATCTCGGCAGGCAAGCAGGCGGTAGGTTTAGCTCTTATGAAGGGCGAATCAACGCAATGCCTGATTATGGTAGTCAGGTCGCTGGCATGGCCGGACAGATGCGTGGTGCTGGCAATCGAATGGAGGGCATGGGCAGTAGAGCGCAAAGCCAACTCCAGGCGTTAAACCCACAGATTAGAAATGAGACACGCAGGGGACAACAAGGGATTGATGCGGCATCAAGACAAGTGGGTTCAGCGGCTAACAATGTTAGGGGATACGAGTCTAACGTAGGTCGATTTGCACAACAGGGGCAGAGCGCATTAAATCGTGCTGGTGGGAGAATGCGTGGTTATGAGTCTGGCATGGCCGGAGATGTTAGTAGAGGGCAAGCCGGGATTGCTGGTGCTGTGGGACAAGGAAGATCCGCAGCTCAACAAGGTCAATCTGGCATCGCTGGTGCTGTCGGACAGGGTGGAGCAGCCGCCCAACGTGGCGAGGGTAGTGCTACTGCGGCGCAACAAAATATGGCAGGAGCCAGGGGTCGTTTAGGTGCTATGGAAGGCCAGTTTGGTGACCTAGCAGGGAAGGCCCAAGACACTGCTGGTCTAATGAAAGACAGGGGTCTTTTTGCAGGACAACTAGAAACCGCCAGAAAAACAGCAGAACAGGGCAACTTAGCAAACATTCGGCGCTCAATGGCGGCTTCTGGAGCCAGCCCACAAGAGATTGCCCGTGCAGAAGCAGAAGCAAGAAAGGGTGGCGCACAGGCAGGAAGAGAGGATGCACTCCGGGCATCACAAATGGCAATGCAAAGTGGGCAAAGTCAATTGGGTCAAGCCGCAGGATTTATGGGACAGGCAGGAAACCTAGCTTCCCAACAGGCAGGAATCGCTGCTAACGAAGGACAAATGGGTATGGCGGGCGCAGGAATGGGCATGGACGCAGCCCGCATGGGTATGCAAGGTGCCCAAGCACAATATGGTATGGGGATGGATGCCGCCCGAATGGGAATGCAAGGCGCTCAGGCTGGAGCACAGCTTGGTCTTCAGGGTAGAGGACAGATGGCAGGACTGGCGGCCCAACAAGGACAGATGGGCGCACAGGGTGCCCAGATGGGGATGCAGGGAGCACAAACCCAAGCATCGATGGCAGGCCAGAGAGCGGCTATGGCAGGACAACAAGCCGGGATGGCACAGAATAGGGCAAACCTTGGTCTGGCAGGGCTAGGACAGCAGGCTGGGAACATCCAGGCTGGAGCAGGGTTGGGCATGCAGGGCGTTCAAAGCAACCTTGGTGCCATGGGTGCCGCCACGGGGGCATTAGGACAGGCCCAGAACCTTGGACTTGGGAAAATTGGAGCGGCCGCAGGCATGTACGGTCAGGGACTTCAGGCTCGGACAAACTTAATGGGCATGGGCGCAAACCTCGCTGGACAACAACAATCTTCACTACAAAGCGAGTTAGCAACAAAGGGCGCATTCACCGACCAGATGGCGGGGATGACAGACCGTCAAATGCAGGATGTGGTTGCCCAACAGAACCAAGCCTTTGAAAAGGAAATGGCAGAGAAGGGCTATGGCCTTCAACGTCAAGCGGCAGCCGCAAGTAGGCCAAGAAGCCCATCGGCTATGGACCAGTTTATGGGTTTAGCCCAAACAGTTGCACCTTTTGCGATGATGGCTTATTCGGATAAAAACTTAAAAAAGAACATCCGATCCGCAAAGGATAAAGACTTACTTGAGCCAGGACAGATCGACGGCTTCCTCGATAGCCTTTTTGCCAAACAATACAACTATAAAAACGGTAAATATGGCAAGGGAAAGCAGGTAGGAATCATGGCCCAGGACTTGGAGAAAACCCAGTTGGGTAAGCAGATGGTAGAGAACACGCCGGAAGGTAAAATGGTTAACTTTGGAAAGGGCCTTGGGCTGGTCATGGCCAGCCAAGCCCGTCTCAATGAGAGACTGAACTCAATAGGAGCATAATATGGCAATAAATTACAGTGCAGGATCTGGGAGGCGTGGCGCATACCAAAACCTAGCCAGGGCACTCCAGATGAAACTGGATGCTGATAACACTCGGAGGGCTGAGGATATTAGAAGAGAAGGCCTCTTTGGTACTGGAATTACCCAAGATCATTTAAGTGGTCTAGCCCAGACAGGCCTTGCAATCGCAGATTTTGGCGATAAGAGGATGCAGCGTCAGATGCAACAGGCCCAGGACTCTTTCCAGAGAAGGCAAGACGACTTGTTTAAGATTGCTGAGGAGCACCAGAAGGCTGGCAGGTACGACAGCGCTCAAATGGCATACCAGCAAGCAAATATGGAGCGGAACAGGTTTGAGGACAACCTTTCTAAGTATCGAAGCAAGGGCATTCTGGGTTCACGTTTCGGTAGTGACACCGTCGATTATAAAAGGGACCCTGATGCCATGAAGGGTTTACTGCAAAGGCTGGAGCAAAGAAATGCTCAGAAGGACATAAAAGAAGCAGCCCGGAGACCAAGAAGCGTTAGAGGGGGTAGGCCAATGGCCGAGGCTAACAGGGGTTCTGCAATGATGCCTCAAGAGGATGAGTTTGGTGGAGCTGGGACAACCCCGTTGATGAGCCAAAGGATGATGCCTGAAAGAGGTATGGAGGGCAATCCTGGGGCACAACAAAACAGGGTGCCAACAACTGCAACCATGACTGGAGAAGCACTTGGGCCAAAAACTTATGGGGAGCACTTGAAGACTGTTAAGGATATGCCTTTTCCACCACTGGCTGGGGATGGCCATGATATGTTTGGGCTGTACCCAACGTGGAAAGATGAAGAGGACCGAAGACAGTTGATGAAGAAAACAAAGCGCTTCTATGACCCAGCACAATTCACTTCAAGGTACTAATGGCTTACCCACTAAGATCAAATATACCAAAAGTTAACCAGTCAAACTTTGGCCCTGTCAGGTCTCAAGACACTACGGGAGTCTTTGGTACCGGGACAGGATTAATGGCACAAGGTCTAAAAAGAAAAAGGTACCCTGGAGACACAGAGAATGATCCAGGGCGTCGTGGAATTATGGAAGAGGTCCCGGCTATAAAAGAAGAAAGGGCTATAAGTGAAAGAGAGGCATTAAAGGCTCAAAAAAGAAAAAACGAAAAAGAGGAGCAGGCTGAAAGATTAGGTTTATTAGAAGCCTTAATGCAGAAAGATTCTTTTGAGACCCAGGGCAGGCCTATTGATTTTAGTGAGGCACTTACAAATTTAGAGGGCGGTAACTTAAAAAGAACAGGGCAGGGGTCCGGGCTAGTAGAAGAAGAGTTGATGTCCGACACCTCTCCAAAGTTGATGGAAGAATCAACAATTCGTGGTGATGACCCTGTTAACTTTTTGACAGAAGATATTGTAAGAACTTCTGGGCAAGCTGCTCAGGCTGATATTGATGCGGATTTAGAAAGAATCGCAGACACCTCTTATTTAGAAGAGATGGAAATGGGCCGCAGCACACCTATGTATAGGTCTATAGAAGAGCAGACCATTTCTGCTGACGACCCACCCGAGATGCAGGAAGCTAAGACACTACAAGCAAAAGCAGCCAAGGGCGATAGGCAGGCCAAGGCCGAGCAGACTAAGTTATACAGCCAGTTCAAAGATCCCCAGGTCCGTGCTCAGGTCAAAGAAGAGTTGGGGAACTACTACATTGACCCAATTAGTGGCACACCGATCAACCTCGAAGAGCTTAAGAACTCACCTAAGAGACAGCGGGACATGAAGATGATTGCCATGTTCCCTGAGCACATGAGACCCCACGCATTAGCTAACATGGGGTACCTGGATAAAGAGGATATTCCCGTTGACTACAAGCACATGCTGAAGCGGGACCAGCTCACCTTTGACATATCGAAGTGGAAAGCAGAACACGACACCGGGAAAGATCAGTTTAATAGGAATCTACAGTTTAGAGAAAAAACCCAAAAAGATTTAGAGAAGAGGCTCGGTAGAAAACTGACCTTAGACGAAAAAACACAATCAGATTTGGACGCCGATAGAGAAGCTAAACAGCTTTGGGACAACATTGGAATGCTGATAAAGGAAGGAAACTCCCCGGCTGCGACGCTACTTGCAAAAGGAGCGGGACTAAAGCTTGACTTCAACGCAAACACGGCGATCCAGACCGAGATCCTGGAAAACATGGCCGACGCAAAATCTGCGGGGATAAGCCATCCTCAGGGTAAGGAAGGAACAAAGGCATACTTCAAGTTTGCAAGTGATGTTCACCAGAAGCTGATCACCCCACGGGGCGATAACATTTCAGGCGACACATACTTTGACAAGGCGCTCAAGGCTGCTGGTGTGCCCACATTCCGTGAGTCAGGCTTTAAAGGCCCAGAGCATGTTTACAATGCCCAGTATTATGATGTCGCCTACGCCGCTATGATGATGCGAAGCCCCCACTCCGCTTTCCATAAAGCTGTTACAAATAACAATATTGCGATCAACCTGGGTGGTAGCACGGGTGATACCACGGGTGATACCACGGGTAGTGGAACAAACACTCAAACGGGTGGCAATAAAGGGGGTAATAAAGGTAACAAAACTGACACTTCTAAAGTCAACACCTCTGGGTTTGAAACACAAGATTCTGTAGAGGGTAGTGGATTTATGGAAGGGGAATCTGACGCAGAGCTTGCCTTAGGTGCTGGCGTTTCAACAGCACTTGAAGAAGCAATGTCGAACAAAGAGAAAAACGAACTAGCAAAACTTCAAGGAAGGTTAAAAGAAAGAAGAGAGAAGGATGCGGCTTACAAAGAAGAGCAAGGTTCAGTCACCTCGCCTTATGCAGTCCTCAACTTTTTAGATGAATTATACACAAAATACGCTTTACAGCCACCATCAAAAAGACAGTTAGCCAGATCAAAGCGATAAATGTCAGAATCGATTTACTACCGTCAGTGGAAAGCACTCAACGGTGTACCAGGGGAATCTGAATCTGATTCAATAGAACGATTTACCCAACAATATAATCTCACCGATTTTCAACGCCAACGTCTCAAAGATGAGAACGAGGGCGGGTTCCAATACGAAGCACCAAAAAAGTCCGGCATGATGGCCCAGCTCGGGGCCGGGGTAGACGAGCTGCAAAAGGCGGCTGGCCTCGGACTCCAGGGTCCTCTCGCACAGACCGCAGAAGACGCTGGCTTCGAGGGCGTATCACAGTTCCTTGAAGATATCGGCGGTGACATCGTCGAACAGCAAGAACAAGACTTACAAGAGTATGCAGCTCCACAAACCAGGGAGGAGTTGATCGAGGAGGGCGGTTTCTTAGGTTCACTCTATGAGAACGTCCTCCCCGAAGAATTACAGACACCAGAACAGTTCGCACGTCAGGTCGTGCCCTCACTCGGAGCCGCCGGAGGCGCTCTGGGTGCGGGAGGAGTTGCACTGCTTGCCTCGGGTGGTAACCCGTTTGTTGCTGGTGCGACCAGTATGGCGGTTGGTAATGTGCTCAGTTCAATCCAGGTTGCCGGGGAAGAATACAGTGCCGCCAAAGAAAACCCGATTTTAAGGGAGCAACTTGGCATCCCTGCCGAAGTAGAATTTAGGAATTTAACGCCAGAGCAACAGAACAGCTTAAACGAGAGCGCCCAACGTCTTGCCAAGGAGCAGATGGTCGAGCGGACGTACACCTCGGGCCTACTCGAATCCCTTTCCTTCATCCCATTTGGACCAGCCGCATTACGATTCGTCCTTGATATCGGGCTTGGTGCGACCTCAGAAGAATTAGACAAGAGGCTTGGTGCCGAGAACGTGGCCGATGAGCTGGTGCGTCTTGGCGTGCCGGAGAGCCAGCATGAGGAGCTGAGACAAAGACTGCTCGGCTTGCGCCCTGGCACCTTCGAGACCGTTTTGAATGCAGCCGTGATGGAAGGTATCGCAAGTGCGCCTGTGACTGCTGCCGAGGCAATGTTGCCAACGGACAGCAGGGTTGACAAGTATGCCACCGCATCCAAGAACCTCCAGGACACACAGGCAAAAGCACAAGAGATCTTCGACGAGAAGAAACACAAGAGGGACTTACAGAGGCAAAAAGAAAGACGGGAAGAGCTGAAGACGCTTGAGGCAGAACAAAACGCCGAGATCAAGCAGATCGAGTATCAGCAGAATAAGGATGAGCTAAACAAGCCGATTAAACTTCCCCAGGTCCCCACCGTTGACGAGACAAAGAGCAAGCTGGCTGAGGCAGAGCTGAAGCCCCTTATGGCGAACCCAGGACTTCTCCGGGTTGCTGAGATCCAGAGGAATAATGCTCTAGATGCTATTGAGGCTGACGCTGCGAGTCTTGATCAAATGCTGGCCGATATCGAGGGCGAGGATACAACGCTTCTTGACGAGATGGCTGAGGCTGAACAAGCCCGGGTTTTTAACCAGCGTGTCGAGTCGCAGGAAAGGGCACAAAAGATTGTAGAAGACCTTGGGCGCTTAGATGAGTTAAACCAGACCCTGTATGACAGAATTGCTAACGATGTAAAAAAGAAGGACCCCAACGCTGATCCTGACGCTTTGATCCGTGAGTACCTTAACATGGAGCAGAACAGGGCACTTCTTCAGGAAGAGGCAGAGCAGCAGGCTACAGAGCAAGCAGCGATCGACCAGGGCTTCGCAGAGTCAGAAGCCAGGACCGAGGGTGTTATAGATCCTCAGACCCAGTTACTGCCATCGTTTAGTAGCAAAAAGAAAACCAAGAAAGCAGCTCAAGCTGCACAGGAAGCAGCCTCAAAAGTCGACGAGCTACTAAACCCGGGTCAGACGATTGACGATGTCCCAGACTCTCAGTTTGAGGTTAACTCATTTACGGCTGAAGAGCACCAGGACCTGATTGACTTTATCAACGGTGTTTTCCCGCAGTTCACGTTTGAGGGTGCCACTGCTGCAATGACCGAAGATGGTCAGGTCGGATCGTTCTTCACAAACAGTGAAGGGCGTCAAACTTTTATGCCCGGGGAGGATAGCTTTGCCGCCGAGGGTTTTGTTCTTAGCGGTAAAGACAAGATTTACATGACCCGTCGGATGACCAGACCTGATGGGAGCCTAATCACCGATCCTAAAGAGGCGGTAAACAGGTTTGTAGAGGTCGCATTCCATGAGGGTATTGGCCACTTCGGACTTCGCAAGATGTTCGATGCTGGCACGCAGTTGGTTGACGAGAACGGGAAAGAGGTCGAGTCCAAGCGTTTCACCGGGGAGAAGTACAACAGGATCATCGACGGGTTCTACAAGAAGAACAAGAAAGAGATCGACGCATGGCCCGAGTATGAGAACGAGCCTGTATTCCGTAGGACCGAAGAGTTTATCGCCCGGAAATTTGGAGAGACAGGGGCCGGGGCTGACCTTAACATTGCCGACAAGCTTGAAGTTGCGATCAGGAACGCACTGCCCGTGCTCCGGGATCGGATCGGCGCAGCTCAGATGGCCAAGATTATCAAGGATGTCCAGGCCGAGTATCTCAACGCACCTGAGGGTAAGAGTATTGTCACAGGCGATCCACTGGCCGGGGCTGCAAAGCAGGGTAGCGCCGAGCTGACAGAGGACGAGAACGCACAGCTCTTGACGCTCCGGGCACGGAAGAGACAGCGTGAGGTTGAGAAGCTGAGAAGCCTTGATCCTAAGACTCAGCAGGATGTCCAGAGCAAGAAGCGGAGTGAGTTAGCCACGAAGATCCGTGGGATGGAGCAGGGTGACCGTGAGAACGTAATGGCATTTTTTAACAGGAATCCTGATGCTGAGGTCACCGACACACAGATCCAGAAGATCCTTCAACGTGGTGTCAAGGGGACTAAGAACAAAAAGAAGGGAGTGCCTCTCAAGGTACCAGCAGAGAAGAAGGTAACCGCTAAAAAGACAAAAACTAAAAAAGTAGAGCCGAAGACTGCTGGCCAAGAAGTTAAAAAGTTAACGAAGAAGCAGAGTGACGCCGAGGTCCAAAGGATTGCGGATGCCTCTTTCTCCCGTCGTGACTCCGACTATGACCGCTTTAGATCCTTCGGCGGTAAGACCCCGCTACGACGATACGAGTCAGGTAGGTCAGACAAGAAGACCGCCTTTGGCGCTAAGTTCGACGTTGACAAGGAACTCGGGTTAGCGCTCCGCACCAAGTCATGGCCGATGGCCGTGGTGCAAGACTTGATCAACTTCGACAGGCTAAACCCTGATTACGCCAAGGGACTCCGGGCATCACTCCAAAGTAATAATCTTGGTAAGGCCGAAAAGAAACTGGCTAACCTCGTCCTTGCCCGTGGCAGGGAGGGTTACGTCAAACAGAAGAAGGCGCAGCTCACCAGGGACCAGAAGAGAGAACTGACAGCAGCCCCGTCCGGCTACGAGAAAGACGGGTCAAAGTGGGAAGGCCTGGGTAAACCAGAAAATGAGATTGTCACCAATGCCAAGCGGGTGAACATCCTGACAGGCGCAGAGGGCATCTCA
>MDSZ01144070.1_pt1 | contig 13741 bp, 16 predicted proteins | sample 811201 | NCBI WGS metagenome assembly MDSZ01 (sample SAMN05326647, study PRJNA326480) | marine metagenome | isolation source: seawater | place: Indian Ocean: North | collected 2010
ATCTCTATGTTCACTTGGAACTCTACCAACATAATATTGAACTGTTTCTGAATGTGGTGGTCTTTCAACCAATACATTTAACTCTTCATTATATCTTGATTGTATGTGTCTTCTAAATTCTAAATGTTTAGGTAACTTTTTCATTTGTTCCAAACCAATAGCAGCCATAATATCAATCATATAATATTTATAACCCAACATATCAACTTGATAATCCCAAGCGTAACCTGGTGTTTGTCCTGATGCTCTACTCCAAGTGGATGATACACCAAACCAAGTTAACTCTCTACATTTATCAGCCAACTCTTTATCGTCTGTTGTTATCATCCCACCATCACCCATAGGCATTGTCTTAACAGCCTGGAAAGACCATACAGCACAATCACCACCTAATCCAGCACCTGGTGTCCAACAACTATGAGCACAATCTTCAAGTATGAATCCACCAAATACTTTTCTTAAACCCTCATAATCAGCTAACACTCCAGCTTCATCTACAGCGATTAACAATTCACTATTTGGTTTCTTATATTTTTCAACATCTTGTGGGTCAATACATAAAGTATCTCTTTTAACGTCAACTATATTTGTCGTAAAGTTATTCCACAATGGTATCATAGCTGTAGCGATGAATGATATGGCTGGATTAATTACATCAATACCTTTCCAACCCATAGCTTTCATAACTAAATCTTGTCCGTGAGATGCACTTGTAACAGCGACTGCATATTTGTGTCCAACCATTTTTGCAAACTTTTCTTCAAACTCTGCAACTTTAGGGCCTTTACCCCACCAACCACTTTCAATTACTTCACGAAGTGCTTCTACTTCTTCTTTACCACCACTTGGTTGTAATACAGGTAACATATTTTCTCTTATATCCATTAGTCCTCCTTAAATGTTTCTATCATATTTACATTTTCATCATTAACCATAATCATTCTACCATCTTTGCAATTAAATTTAGTAAACTTACCTGTCTCAATTGTAGATGATATTATTCCATGAATTGTTTTTCTCTGTCCACATTTAAAATGAATTATCTGTGTCACAGATTTTCCCTCTTTGTTTACTGAAGACAATAAATTAGTTTTTATTTCTTCAAGTTCATCCATTATATTTTTTGTCATACTTAATCCTCTTTCATATAAAATGTTTGTGTCTTTACATCTTTGACCATTATATTTGTAACATTTGTAATTGGATGGTCTGATACTACATTTCCTCTAGCACACTCATATATATACTCTGAATCTAAATAAGTGTTACTCAAGTAACCAATTTTATCTTGGCCAAAGACAACATTAAATTTATAATTATTTAATTGTGGAAATTCATTTCCCCAACTACTCATTCCTTTATTACCTCTGTAAACAGGCACTCCATCTTCATTTGGAATTGGTGGACAATAAGCTTCAACTTTTGGTTCAAATCCACCTATTTCTTTTACACTACTATATTTCATACATACAAAACTTGGTCTTACAGTTTTTAATGGAATGACTCCCCTACTAAAAAAGTGTTTGTTTTCATCCATCACATAGTCAACTCTTGATTTATTATCAAACTCCTCTTTTATACCAACCTCAATAACTTTATTTGGGTCATATGCGTTTTCACCATAGTTCATACAATTACCAATAACTTTATGGGTTGTTAATCCATCAATACACAATGGTATAAAATCAAAACTTTTTAGAACTAAATCATCATGTAGGAAAAAACAAACTGTATCGTCATCCAAATCTAAATACTCCATCGCCTGTTGATATGCCCCATACTCTTCACCACCATTAAAAAAAACTTTATAATCAAATTTTTCTTTTATTTCATCAGTTGGTTCTTTGTGACAAGACCAAAAGACATCAACAGTATCTTTATTCTGTTCTTTTAATTCATACAAACCATCTATTAAACTTTTTCTATTCATATGCCAACCACAAACAATAAATTGTATTTTCATTTATATTTCCTCTATTCTTTTTGTTTTATCACATATGAATAAATCATATGATGGTTTTTTTTGTTCTTCAATTCTTGTATACTTACAACCCCAATTTTTAATCTGTATTTTTGTAAAAATTTTCCAATCAATACCAGTAGTTCCACCACGAGCTGTCCAATAAATTATTTCATGACCTTCATCGTATAGTTTATTTATCTTTTCTATTTGGTCGTATCTTGGTTTTGAATTTTCATAATCTGAATTTTCAGTATAACAAATAGTATTATCTATATCAACGTATATTACCAACTTACCTCCCAATCTTTAAACTCAGCAGCTATACAATCTATTTTATAATCTTTTCTACCACCAACATTTTCTTGTATTTTATTTTTAGCGGTATTTCTGATACCATTCAATCCGTGTGTTAACTCCAAATTATTTCCGTCCTTTATACCTTTACGATAATTAGATTCATTATGCCATATGTGAAGATTCATTTGAGCCAGTACAACAATAGCTCTAATGTCTTCACCTTTTAATATACAACTTTTTTCTGACAATTCCAAGTTAATATCGTGAATAATGTCATTTATTTCCTTAGCATACTCATCTTTGTGTTCAGTTATAAATACCTCTTTCAATTGAGCAATAGACAATCTGTCTATTAATTCTGATAATGTTGGTAAATATTTTCTTTTTTTCATTTTTTCTCCAATATTTTTGTTGTTGAATAATCACCTACTCTGTCAAAGAATATTAATTTATCAGCGTGTTTTTTACCTATGACATCCTTACCTTTCCAATCTGCACCTATAACCATTACAGATGGATGAATCCACTTTAAAGTTCTTTCAAGTTCTGTAGTGGAATCAAATGGAATAACTTTATCAATGTATTTTATTGATTGTAACATAAGTATTCTATCATGTAAATTATTTATGGGTCTATTCTTACCCTTATCTTTTTTAACTTTTTCATCCGTATCTATGCCAACAATCAGTTCATCACCCAATGACCTAGCATATCTGAATAATTCAATATGTCCCCTATGTAACACATCGAAACAACCATTAGTCCATACTTTCATTTTGACTATCTCCTTTCCATACTCTATAGCTGTCTTCATCAAAGTGTTGTGTTGAAACCTCAAACACCACACCGTCAGTTAATGCTTCTAATTGATGTGGTTGACCAACTCTTTGTCTAACTACGTTACCTTTATATAAAAATGTTTCATTAACCTCTGCTGTTTCTGTGTCTATCCATCTGTAAAGAAATTCACCCTCATTCACATACCAAGTTTCATCTTTAATCAAATGATAATGCATTGAAAACTTACAACCTTTTTTAAATTTTAAAAGTTTTCCACAATACATTTCATTATTTTCTATAATGATTTCTTCACCCCAACCTTTTGGGACTTTACATCCCTCACATACTTTTGGTTTAATTTTATGTCCCATTATACAGTTACAACTCCTATTTTTTGAACTACTTTTGTTGTACACTTTTGTGCAAATTTTATTGATTTTTTTATGTCTTGTGTTTTAATGTACTCAACTACCAATCCAGCCATGAAAGTATCACCGGCACCAGAAACATCTTTTACTGACACTTTTTCTACTGGAAACACTTCACTTTTATATCTACACCCCTTAGAGCCTAATGTGACTATTAATTTATCATTATTAGGTTTACCTTTATAATTCTTTTCATATTCTAATTCATTTATCTTTATAAAGTCTATATGTTTTATCCAATCACCTATTTCTTTTTTAGTGTCTAAAAAAACATTGTCACATTTTTCAGCTATCCAATTAATTTTGTCCTCATTTAAAAACCCCTTACAATAATCTGATATGATAACCGCATCAAACTCAGAGTGATATTTTTTTATATAATCTAATTCTTGAGTATTGATAACTCTACATTTGTCATTTTCATCAACTCTTAAAACCATTTGATTAGACCTGTTATCTACATATCTAATTTTTTTGATACTATTGTTATTAGATATAAATTTAACGTCACAACCAAGAGCCTGTAAGTTTCTAACTACGTTTTTAGCCATACCACCATTTTCAGTTTTATGTGTTGGGTTAAATACAGGAACAGGAGCTTCTGGACATACTCTATGTATATCACCATAGATAAATACATCTTTACAACTATCACCTATAACTAAAATTTTATTCACTTAAATCCTCTGTTGTTTTAAACTTTGTTTGATTTTCACCTAATGTGTATAAATTATGTTCACATATTTTGTGAAATTGTTGCCAACGATTATTTGATTTTCTTTTCTGTTTTACGTTTTCAAAATCTTTTTCACCCAAAACATACTCTCTTTTCATTGGATGAACACGATTATGAACTTTTAATATATTTTTTATAATAAATTGAACATAAGCTCCACCCATTATAATTTTACACATTCTTTCAAAAGAAGCGTCCTCACCACAGGCATAACACGCATGAGGTATGTTAACTCCAGCTCTAATTAAATCTGATGATATAATTAATAAAGACCCATCAAACTTTGGTTCTTTTGATATTCTTATATCTAATTCATCAGATTTTGAATTTATCTCATTCATTTCGTCTATTGACATTGTATACCATATACTTGATTTATCAGTTTTCCAACCTTCTTCTTTCATGTCATAAAACTTAGAATTACAAAAATCATTGTGTTCTAAAATACTCCAAGTGTCATCCCACATTTTTCTTGTAGCAAATGTCGTTACATATCTATTAATATTGTTTTGACTAGCGTAGTTAGATAAAGTGTCTAATGTATTAAACATTTCAAGAGGAACTAAACAGTCACTTTCACCCCAAATAATAAAATCATAGTCATCACAACTATTATAATTTAAGTCTCTACGATAACTACCAATGGTATAAATATTATCATTATCCTCATAAAAATTATATCTAACATTAATACCTGTAGACCGAAGATACTCAACTTGATTTATAAATTTTACTTTTATTTCATCAACTGATATTTGATTTGTGTCAACTTTTTCAAAATATTCTGAAAAGTTGAATAAAAAATCAACAGTAATGTTGTCCTTATTGTCAACTTGATTAACCGCTTGATAAACACTTTCAACAAACTCAGAAATCATTTCAACTTCATAAAACATAACATGTGTTCCAATTATATAGTTTTTATTCAGTTTCATTTAATTCTCCATATAAATGTTCATAAGTTTTTTTCATAAAATGTAAAGTTAGCTCTGCTTCATGATTGTTTGGAATAGCGTTGTAATGATATATCCATCCAACTTTAGTCATGGTAAGTTCATCATCTAATATTTCTTTTCTGACTAAATCACACATGTTAAATTCATATGGTAATAATTTTAAGTCAATGTTTTTAATTTTTAAAAAATATTGAATAATAGATTGGTCTGTTCCCACTTGAAAAGTTTTTTGTATTTCTTCTATACGTTCTCTATTTGTATGATAAAAGTCTAAGAAATCTTTTAAAAATTGTTTATGTGACTTATTAAAAATTAAAAAACCAGCGTTTATGTACTCATTCAACTCAAACGGAACGTCTCCTGTGAACATATATTTGTTGTAATTCTCTATACTTCTACATATCCAATCATAACAGCCCTCATTATGCACAGCTGTAAACTTGTGTTCAGTCATTTCAAAAAAGTTTGGTGTATCTGGATGGATTATTGTATCAGCATCAACCATGAGTACTTGGTCATAATCTATACCACTGTTTTCTAATATGTCTAAAACATACCATCTTTGCCAAGTTATTTTCATCTCACTAATCGGACAAATTGGTTCATCCATAATAACTAAATCACAATCGTTTTTGTCACACCACTTTCTCCAACTGGCTATGGAATACTTATATGGTAGAGAACGAGTCGCTCTACTATCATCTTTTACAAATGGTATAAAAACTATATTTTTTTTCATAAATTATACTCCAACCTTTTTACATATCAATCCCTCAACAGCACCTAAAACAGAGTCTTTCGCTACAAGTGTGCCCTTTGGGTGTCCTATTTCTTTTACTATTTCAATCGTGTCATTATTAACAAATTCATCCACAGCCTGTTTTACTTGTCCTGCATTCGCACCCCAATTTAAACCATAGTCATCAAATACAAAATATACTTCTTTTCCATTTGAAAGATTTAACACGTTCATTATGTCATGTTTTACAGTTTCATAAGTATGCATACAATCAATAAATGCAACATCAAATTCTACAAATGGCCATTGTTCAGCGTATATATCAACTTTATAATAATCTATATTTGAGAAATCATAATTTATCATTTTAGCTCTGTGAAGATTTTCATCAAACTTGTCAAACGTAGATACTTTTTTAAATAATGGGGATAAAATACGAGTGGTGTATCCATGATTAGTTCCAAGTTCTAATATTTTCATCTCTTTATTATTTATATTTTTATTATTTATAAAATAATCCCATAAATCTTTTTTAAATTTTAATGATGTGGTCTTATTAAAATCTTTCTTGTCTGGTATGTTCTGCATTAAATTATCTATGGTGTCTTTATCAGAGTAAAAATGACCAACCAAATCCCAAGTTTGTTTCATCAACTTTGTTCTTTCATTTTTTGGTATGCCATTGTATTTCCACACATAACCATGTTTTATAAAATAAGGAATTTTATCATCACCCAATTGCCAATTATGTTGTAACATATTTTTTCTATGCATATGAGTTAAATTATACATAAATGGTAGTGATGTGTTTACCTCAATATTATTAATTTTCAACCAATAATTAAATGGTGTTTGGTCTGTTCCTTTTTTTACTTCTTTGTCTTGTAAACTTATTAATTTATTTTTGTTATCATAGTAAAATTCTTTTAATGATTTAAAAAACTTTTTATGATTTTTATTTATAATTACAGCTCCAGCATTTATATAGTTATTAACCATTTCTCTTGAAGATAATTTACAATCGTAAGAATCAAAAAAATCTCTGTAACCAACAACACTTTGATAAATCCAACCCCAATTGTCCTTGTCTAACCAAGCTGTTAACCTATCGTCTGTTAACTCAAAAAAGTTCGGACAATTCCACTTTACTATTGAACACGCATCAACTACAAATATTTTATCATAATCGATGTTATTTTTTTCTAACTCATCATAAACATCAAACCATCTTTGCCAAGTAACTCTAAATTCTTTTAAATCATTTTCAGAAGGTTTATCATAATGGTAAAAAATACAATCATTTTCTTTACACCAATATTCCCAAGATTTTTTAGAAATATCCATCCATTCATAACCACCATATTTTTCAACCATATCGGGTGATTGATTTTTAATTCCAGTCCAAAATATTACATTTTTCATAATTAACCTCTCACTACTTAAATTGTTGTGATTCTCCTATTTTATCATAACCAGGGTCATCATCAGAAACAATTATTTCTCTTTTTGGAACAGCACACAACATATCGGGATAGCGTTTTGGTAACCAATTAGGATGATAATGCTCCAACATATGTGGTTTCTGATATTGTGGATGATTTTTACCCAACAAATCTGTCAACGAATCTACCAATACATCTTTTCTCCATATCGAATCAAGACTTTCTACATAGTAAGGTGAGTGTTTTGATAAGTAGGTATAAATATGTTTATCATTGTCCATATATGGTGGTAAATTTTGTTCTTTTGAAACGTCTGGATGGATTGTCTTACTATATTTCCACATTTTACTTATACACATCCATCCAATGTCATTTTTAACTAATTCGTCAATAATTTCTGAAAATTCCTCTTTTGTCGTATTGTGAAACATTCTATCTTCAGTTAAATAAAACACATATGGAGCTTCTATTTCATTTACAAGAGCTAATGTTGTTTCGGCCCATCTAAAATTTTCATCTTGAATATTATTATATATTGTATAATTTTTTAAATATTTTTTGTACAGAGATTGAATATCATTCAAATACAAATCTGTTTTATAGTTCACATGCCACTCACAATCACCTAAAATTTTAGACGTAGACTTTAAACCCAAATCAGATTTCATATGATTTAATTTTTTATCATCAGTTAATATAAAATTTTGTACTATACCTATGTGTTTTTTCATTTATTTGCCTTTATTATAATATACAACAAAATCACTACAAATTCCAAGCACTTTTTTTGGAATTTTAAAGTTTTTTTTAGGTTTAACACAAATAGACTTATCAGTTAATGGTTTACCCGGATAAGTCCACATAAAACCTTTAGATGTTAGTGTTACATCGTCCTCTTGATGCCAAAAACAATGAATGTCACCCTCTTTTAACATCCCATTTAAAGCATTTATATTTTTAGCATGACACCAAAATTTATCATTTTTTAAATAATCTAATGTTATTTCGTGTTGTGGTGAATCATGTCCAAGATACCACCTGTCATCTACACACCACACGTCAACCTCAACATCATATCCATTGTTTAAAGCTTTATTTACATAGATTGGATTGTTTTCAAAATTAGGATATTTACCATCTATGTTACCTCTATGTGATATTAAAATCATTTACTCTTCCTTTAAAAAAACTAAATTCCAACAAGCCCAATCTGCTGCGACACCATCTTCACCAGCTGGTATGATGTACTCACCAGGTTCAGCTTCTAATTTATACATAGTCATATACAATCCATGTTCAGCATCCCAAGTACAATGTATATCATATTGGGGTGCTTCACTACACATTTTCCAACCATCTAATTTTTTAAAAATATTAGTGTAATTACCATCACATCCATTGTGAAATATAAAATAAATTGTGTGTGAGGTATGAACTTTTAATTTAATACTCGTGCCTTTAGGAACTCTATGAATGGGTTGAAATAATAAACCTCCAACTATTTCTTGAGGTATGACATCATAAGTATAGTCTCTATCAATATCTTTTATAACACCAACCCTCATTATATCTAAATCAAAATCCATTTTTGGGTTTATGTCAATGGTAACATATTGATTTAAAATTTCAGATAATTCTGTTTTATTCACTTAAATTATCCCCATCATATTCTTTTACATATCTGTCTAAATCTTCAGGAGTTCCTAATCCCCACATTTTATCAATTGGAAATACTTTTACTTTTTTATCATCACCAATAGCTTCATTAAATACAGGACACACATAAAATTCATTATTTGTTCTTATATCTTTATCAATCATTTGCTCTGCGTATTTGACATAATCAGAACCTTTTTTCCAGTAATATACACCAACAGTCGCTATGTTAGATATTGGTTTTTTCTCTGCGACTTCTGATACAAATCCATCATCATTTAGTTTAGCAAAAGACCATTTAGGATGTGTAGCTTCAAAAGATAGTATACCACCATCTACATTATCAGCAGTCATTGAATACATAAATTCATTTGAATCCCATTCAACGAATTGGTCTGAATTAGCCATAACCAATGGTTCATCATTATCTATAAATTGTTTAGCTAATAAAGTAGTGCATGCAGCTCCCTCTGTTATTCCATCCACTTGAACTATTTCACAATTATTATTTGTAATTAAATTTAAAAGATATTTCAAATTGTATTTTTCATAATGTTTTTTTTGAACTATAAAAATATGTTTTGCATCTATGTTTAAATTTTCAACAACAACTTGTATCATTGGTTTTCCATTTACTTCTATTAGTGGTTTTGGAAATGTATATCCAGCTTGTTCAAATCTTGAACCAGCACCAGCCATTGGTATTAATACATTCATATTTCCTCCTTGCCATTTTGGTTTTACTTCTTCTTTTTCATTAGCCAAATGTATAGACCTTTTTACTTTGTCATATGAGACATCACTACAATCCTCTACCGCACAAAGATAAGCACCACTACTTAGTGCACCTTTCCTCCCTATATGTGAATCTTCAACGATAACTGTTTCATTAGGATTTACTCCAGCTTTAATCATACATTTCAAATATATTTCTGAATTTGGTTTTGGATTTTTTACATCTTGATTAGAATACATAAAATCAATATATTCAAAAAAACCTCTCCTAATTAATTGTAACTTAGCAGTTTTTCGAATGGAATTTGTAGCACAAGCTATAGTATATCCTTCTGATTTTAAACTTCTTAATATACTTTGTATTCTTTCATCAATTGAAAAACCGTCAATTATTTTTAAAGTCATATCTTGTTTCATCTCATGTATAGTACCATGTAAATCCTCAGATAATCCTTTATATTTTGATAACATACTAAGTTTCTTTGTAGTTGTTAATCCATCGTAAGTTGATAAATGTTCATCTCTCTGAATTACATATTTTTTGTCTATAGAACTTAAAGCTTTATTTAATGCATTATAGTGTAATTCACGAGCATCTACTAATACACCATCTAAATCAAATATAACTAATTTAATCATATTGAACCCCCTTTGGTAACAAATTAAATCCCCATTGTTCTATTGAAAACTCACTATATGGATAACACAATTGTCCACCTCTTTCTTGAAATTGTAAAATCTTAGTTTGGTCTTGAATTTTAGATTGTTTGTCTGGCCACAACCTCTTAAAATAAAATCGTGGTTCTAAAAAATTATAACCACCTATATTTTTACTATAATTATAAACCAAATCGTCATCACTTGTTATGTCATTAAATATTCTAAATTTACCTCTATTTTCCATAACCTCAACATTTTCTGGAACAGACGTTAATTTATCTTTTAGTTTTGAAGATATGACAACATCTAAATCACCATTTTGTCTTACACCCATCAGAGCTAATATGCCACTCTGAACAATTGTGTATTCACTTTTTGGCCAATCTTTTAATTTATCTAAGTGATTAATATTCAGTAAAGGATTTTCTACTTCTCTCTCAACGTAAAATGGAATATATTTTTTTCCATTTATTAATCTACCTATCATAGCACAAGCTCTATGCATACTATGTTTCACAGAACCAATTGTAAACTCAGCTGGGTTATTTTTTTGAAACAACTCAATTTCATCATCCGTCATGGATTTTAGAGAGTCATAATATTCTTTCGTCATATTTTCCCAACCAAGTTCATGGTGGTCTGCGACATCATGTTTAAATTCAGCTAACATACAATTAAAGTACTGCCAATTTGATGGATTTATTTGTTCTCTAATGACATTGTTTACATTATCTGACGATGAAAAAAACTTAACAACATCTTTTATTGTTTTTAATTTACCATTTTGTGTTATTATTTCTTTTCCACCACCACCAGCATGTATTGTCATATTTAAAAATTTATCTAAATTTAGAGGGACATAATTGATACTTTTAATAAAATCATCATATGGTTTATATTCAACAAATCTTCCTGGAATACCAAGTCTAAAATGTTCTTTTTCTTTTTGTTTGTATTCATTTAAATTATAAACACCTTCTAAATCTATAAGTGTTGTGCATTCATTGAATTTTACAATGTGATTTGGACAGAAATCATATGCGAATAGATTTGACTCTTTAGTTTTTTGTTTAATTTTTTCAAAAAAATCTACATCTATTTTGCCATAATTTTGACACTCTCTCATTACATAACCACGACACACATTTTCCCAATATAATAATCCTACCAACGATGGTAAAAGTTCTTTATCATAAAATCCTAAGTGAAAAGCTTGAGGTATTGTATCTTTTCTAACATAGGTTTCATTCCAAACTTTATAATACAAACCATTTTTGTCATCTTTGAAAATCCACCTTGAGTGGTCTTGGTGACCATACCATTTTTCTCTTGACTTTATTTCTATAAATTGTGAAAAATCAACAGTGTCTAAACTAATTAAATCAAAGTTTTTCAATTATTTACTCGTTTTTTTTATTAATAATCCAACGTCTCTAAAATACAAATAATCTATATCAGTTCCTAAATAACAATTTATTGCATGTTCTGGAATTTCAACAATCGGTTCTCTATCATTAAAACTTGTATTTAATAAAATTGGAACACCTGTTTTATCTTTAAACTTTTTAATAAAGTTATAATACCACTCATTATCTTTTTCTGTTACAGTTTGTAATCTACCAGTTCCATCAAGGTGAACAACGGCAGGAACTTTATCTTTAACTTCATCCTTAAATTGTAAAACTAAACTCATGTATGGACTGTCAATATCTCTTATAAACCAATCTTTAACATCATCTCTTAGTATTGAAGGAGCAAAAGGTCTAAACCATTGTCTGTGTTTTACTTTTTCATTTATTATAGATTTCATATCAGGACTTCTCGGGTCACATAAAATACTTCTGTTACCTAATGCTCTTCTACCTGATTCAGAACCACCACCAAAAACTGATACTATCTTTTGTTCTATCAGTAAATCAACAACTTTATCATCATCACACTCTTCGACAATTATTTTATCTTTATTTTTTTCAATAGCTGACTTTATTTCATCTTCCTCGTAGGTAACACCTAAGTAAGATGATGAATTATTTTCCCATTTAATTCTTGGATTTCCTAACTCATGATGCCATAAATATCTAGCAGAACCCAACGCTAAACCACCATCATAGGGGATGGGGTCAACAAATATATTTTCAACTATCCCATCAAACCAATCATACATTTTGCCAACCATAACTGAATTGAGGGATACTCCTCCTGATAAACACAAGTTTTTAAAATTATATTGTTTTACATATGGTTCTAATTTTTCTCTTGTTATTATTTCAGTCGCTTTTTGAATTGACGCTGCTATGTCAAATGCATCTTGTTCACTTCTTTCTGCAATTGGTTTAAATTTAGCAACAATTTGGTCTAAAGGATAATTGATAAATCCAGGATAAAAATCATCTACATATTTTGGTTCACCTACTGAAGCCATAGCCATAACAGTACCCGCAGCGTTACCTGCTGGTGGGCCATCTGATAATCCAAATATATGTCCAACATAATATCTCCAAGGCGCCCCTAAATTAAAATAAAAATCCTCTGAAACTAATATTGGATGTATTTTATTATCTTTTCCATGCCAAATTGTAAATGAAGTTCGTGTTCCATCAAGCTCTGTCCCACCACCATCTAAAGTTACCACTAAAGCTTCATCAAAATTACTTGAGAAAAAAGCATTAGCAGCATGAGATTGGTGGTGGCCAACTTCATAATATTTTGCAGGATTGTTTTCTAAAGTTTCTTTTAATTTATTGTTAGTTTCTTCTGAGATACAATCATCTTTGTATTTACCATCTAACGCACCTAAATTTCCAAATGTAAAATATTTAACATCTTTTAAGTAGTCATCGGGTACTCTATCAAAAATCATTTCGAGCCCATCACCCAATGGCTCTTTAACTCTCGTAAATCTTTCTAATTCTTCATGTATAATTGGAACTCCATTTTCTAATATTGCATAAGCAACGTCATGACCAGATTGATAACCTATTATTTTCACACTAATATCCCCTATATTGTTTCGTAAAACTCATTTTGTTTTTCTTGTCTATCTATTGTTTTAGGATGATAAAAACAATACTCTTCCTCTGCTGGTAAATAAGTATGTTCTTTATATCCTGTTAATACTTCGTGAACTTTGTTTTTCCATAATATATTTGGACGATTTCTCCATATTCTACCTTGATAATCAGGAAAGTTTACCCATCCTTTTTCGTTCACTTGCCATCTCCATTTATTAATATGTTCTTGTGTAATACCATCAACCGTATTTACTCTTGGCACCCAATATAAATCTATTGTTGGATTTGATTGAAATATCGGTTTGAGATTCTTCATCAATGATTTGTGTGGAATCTCA
>MDSZ01233701.1_pt1 | contig 13740 bp, 11 predicted proteins | sample 811201 | NCBI WGS metagenome assembly MDSZ01 (sample SAMN05326647, study PRJNA326480) | marine metagenome | isolation source: seawater | place: Indian Ocean: North | collected 2010
ATGTAGCAAAATTACTATTTAAGATTTTAAATAAAAAAGGGGTATTGAATGTAGGAGGAAAAGCACAAAATATTTATGATTTTGCTAAACAAGATAATAAAAAAATAAAAAAAATTTTTTTAAAAAAAAATTCTAAAAATTTTCCAAAAAATTCTTCAATTAACATTTCAAGATTAAAAAAAATTTTATAACATCATTTAAAGAGTATGAAAAATTTAGAGATATTTTGTGTAACAAATAAAACTTTAGACTTTCTTAGTAATGAAAATTATAAAATTGCCTGGGTAGGACAGCAGACAGCACCTGAAAATTACATTTTATGTAATAGTGGTGATAATATTTTTTTTAAAGAAAAAAATTACTCTGAGCTTACTTTTCATTATTGGTACTGGAAAAATAGACTAGATCCTAGTAATAAGAATTGGATAGGATTCTGTCAGAGACGAAGATTTTGGGTTAAAAAGGACTCAGAGAAAAAAAATATAGATCAGAATAATTTAAATCAACATATTCTAGATTATATTCCTGATGAGTTTTCAAAATATAATGCAATTATTTGTAATCCAATTTTCGTTAATAACGTAAAAAAAATGAAATTAATAAAAAGGGGAATGAAATCAATCATTAAAGACCCAAGAATTTTTTTTGATAAGGAAAGGCAGAGTTTACTTTTGCATTTTGATATGCACCATGGTCATGGAAATATTGAAAAAGCCATTAATCACTTGCATGAAAAGGATAGATCAGAATTCTATGAATTTTTAAAAACATCAACTTTTTATAATCCCCACATAATGTTTATTTCAAAACCTAATATAGCAAATTTATGGTTCACAGATCTTTTTTCTTGGCTCTTTAAATGCGAAGAGTCTTTTGGTTTTAAAAACTTAAAGGGCTATGATACTCAAAGATTATATGCATACCTAGCCGAGAGATACCTATCTTTTTGGTTTAAAAAATATTCAAATTATCTTGAATGGCCTTGGAGTTTTATTGATCTAAAAGATTAATATGAAGAAAAAAATTTTTTGATTTCATTTGAAACGGTTCTAATTTCTTTATCTGTAATTTTTGTGTGAAATGGTAAGCTAAGTTGTTCTGAACCCCATTTTTTACTATTTGGACAATGTGCTTTTTTATATTTTTTTCGATAATAATCCAGCTCAGTTACAGACTTAAAATTTACTGTCACAAAAATTTTTTTTTTTAGCAGATAGATAATTAGTTTATCTCTAATGTTTTGATGAACCCCAATCGGAAATAAATAAAAATCTCTATTTTTATTAAAATTTTGTTTTGGAAATGTGATCTGGGATATATCTTTTAATTGTTTAATATATTTTTGGTATACCTTTTTTTTCATGTTTGCAATTTTTGAATACCCTTTTATTTGATCAGCTAATAAGGATGCATTTATATCACTAAGATTAGCTTTGAAACCTACGCTATAAACATCCCAAGGAACATATTTATTATTTACAAATCTTTTAAAGGCAGGCTTTGTCATGCCATTATTTGATATAGATCTAATTTTTGAGGAATAATTTTTATGATTAGTTATAATAGCTCCTCCCTCTCCACATGTTATACTTTTAGTTGCGTAAAATGAAAAAACTGTAAAATCTGAAAATTTTCCAAGTGAATTTTTGTTATCTTTACCACAAAACGCATGTGCACTATCTTCTATTATAAATATATCTTTCCTAATTTTTTTTTTTAATTCATAGGTATTAAATAAATTTCCATATAAATGTACTGGCATTATCACTTTTGTATTTTTAGAAATTTTTTTAAGACAATCTTTTATATCCATCAATTTAGTCAATGGATCAATATCAGCAAAAATTACTTTTGCCCCAACCATTTCAACAACATTTGCGCAAGCAACAAAAGTGCAAGCAGGTATTATAACTTCATCCTTAGGTTTTAAATTAAGTGATAACAAAATACTAATTAGACCATTGGTCCATGAATTTGTAAGGATTGCAAATTTTGTTTTAAATCTTTTTTTTAAAAGATTTTCAACTTTTTCACACATTGGCCCTGATGTTAAATATGTACTACTTATAATTTTTTTTAAATAATTTTTGTCTTTTTTTAAATTATGTTTATAAAAAGGTATCATATCTTATTTTTTTTCAAAAAACTTTTATATACTGACAAAGTAATTTTTTTGTCTGAAAAAGGAGTACTATCTCTTTTTATTTTTTCAAAAGTAGTTTTGATAGACTTGATTGTAAGTTTTCTTAAATTTATTTTTGGTAAAATTTTTTTTGAAGTTAATGTAGATACCTCATAAGATCTTTTATCAATAGTATTTTTTTCGTGATATACATTAACATTTTTCATTTTTGTAATTGACAGAACTCTTTTTGTAAGTTGAACTATATTCGTATTAAAATTTCCAATATTCATAATTTTACCGTTATATTTTTTTTCTTTTTCATTAATCAATTTATATATTATTTCACATGCAAAGAGATTAAAGCAAAAAAATCTTAATTGGGTGCCGCCTAAAATTTCTATTTTTTTCAAAAAAATCATGTCCCTAATTATTTTGTTTATTGCAATATCATATCTCATTCTTGGAGACCATCCGTATAAAGTTCCAAGTCTCATTATAGTAAACGGAATTTTATTTTTTTTTTTGAGAAAATTTTCATAACGTAAACATAGCTTCGAATATAAAGATATTGGTTTTGGTAATGACTTTTCTGAAATTAAATTTTTATTGTTTCCATAAACTGAGCATGACGACATGTAAATATATCTAAAGATATTTTTGAGATTTTTTATTTTGTTATAAAGTTTAATTTTATTTGAATAATTTGTTAAGTTTGTAAATTTTTTGTTTAATTCAGAAGCTGGATCATTCGAAATATTTATTAAATCAACCACAATTTGAAAATTTTTAAAAAAACTTACTGGTAGTTTTTGATAATCCTTTCTGTAAAGCTTAAAATTTTTATTTCTTTTATTATTTTTACCAAAAAAACATTTATCAACACCTACAATTGAAATATTCTTATCTTTAAGCAAATACGGCACTAAAACAGATCCTAAAAAACCTTCTGATCCCAAGATTAGAATTTTTTTCATAAATTTGATTATTTTTGATTATAACATTTGATATAGATCAATTTTGAATATAATCAAATGCAATGATTAAAAATGTTTTCTTTTGGGGCGCAAAATACAAAGCAGGGATAGTTTACGACCTAATTAATAACAATAAAATTACAAAAAATACAAAAAATTTATCATTAAAATATATATTTGACCCTAATCTAGAAAAGCCTTCATTTAGCTCAAAAGCATTGTTCACTAATAAAAAAGAAAAACTTAATGATTTTTTAAAAAAGTCAGAATTTTTTGTTACATGCATCGGTAGCGAATATGGTGAAGCTAGGTATCTTATTTCCAAAGAATTAGAAAAAAAAAAACTTAAACCTTTAGAAATCATTAGTAAAAATGCGTATATTGATAATAAAAAATTAATTGGAAAAGGGTCTCAATTGTTCCCTGGATCTGTTATTCACTATAAAGCAAAAATAGGTGATTATTGTATTCTCAATACATGTTCAATCTTAGAACATGACTGCGAAATAGGAAATGGTGTTCATTTGATGCCAGGGTCAGTTGTTGGAGGAAATGTCCGAATTGGCAATTTTGTAACTGTTGGTCTCAATGCAACAATAATGCCTAAAGTAAATATTGGCGATGGAGCTTTCATCGGCGCAGGTGCTGTAGTTACAAAAGATGTTGGTAGAAATGAGATAGTCGTTGGTAATCCAGCAAAGTTTTTAAAACTTTCAAACCATAAAGTTGATTTAAGTTTTTTTGAATAGGTTTTAATGAAAATTCATTTAGCCACTTTTTATAGCTCTGATTTAGAGAGATCAGCAATTAGATTTAAAAAGCAAGCCTTAGAGATGAACACGTATGATCATATTCATATTTTTAATCAAAGTGATTTGAACGATGATTTTAAAGATTATATAAAACAACTTTTAAAAAATGGAAAGAAAAGAGGTTACGGTCACTGGGTTTGGCAAACTTATATTCATCAGGTTGTTTTTTCAAAAATGAGTGATGGAGATATATATCATTGGTGTGATGTTGGCTGCCATTTTAACAAAAATGGAATTAAACGACTTAAGGATTATATTAAGATAGTATCAAGTGATAACAAAGGTTTTCTATTTTTTTCTTATAAAAAACCAAATCTGAATAAAGAATTTGAACAATATATATTTCCAAGTAATTATGAATATCAATATACTAAAACTGATCTTTTTAATCATTTCAATTTATCACCAAATGATGAAATTGCTAAATCCCCACAGGTATGGGGAGGGTCTTTCTTTTTAAAAAAGACACCTTTTTCGATAGATTTAATAAAAGAACATTATGAAATCACAAGAAATAGATATGATTTAATAGATGATGATGAAAAAAAATTTATTGAAAAAAAACACGATGGATTTATTGCTCACCGTCACTCTCAAAGTGTTCTTTCTATTTTAGCAAAAAAGGCTAATTGTGAATTTTTATCGGCTTATGAATCTGAATGGGCTTTAGATAATAATGGACAAAGAACTTTTGACCATCTTCAAGATTTTCCAATCATAGCGAAAAGAGATAAAAAGAAAAATATATTTCGTAGATTTTTTGATAGACAAAAAAAGACTTATAATCGAATGAAAAGAAAATTTTTTTCTTAAAAACTCAAATTTATTTTTAATCATTTAGTTTTTTTAGAATATTAAACTCATTTATTTTTTTATAAATGGCAAAATTTTCCTGAATATATTTGCTAAGAATAGAAAACCTAAAATCTGGAGAGTATCGATATTTATTTTTTTTAAAATCAACTATTAAAATATTGGTTTTAGAGGATTCGATTTCTTCAATAAAATTTAATTGATCATCTTCAGTTGCCATACTAAAGACTTGATAAAATTTAGTGCAGCTCTTTTTTTTTGTCAAATAATATAAAGTTGGATCATAATTGAAATTTTGAATACAATTTTCTAATTTTATTATTTCACTTACTTGATTTATAAACTTTGAATGATTGTTATTTAAAAAAAAATCATCTTTTTTTTGGGTAAAATTATTAATTCTAGTTTTAAAATTATATATATTGCTAAACGAAAATTGAGAAAATTGAAAAATTGTGTACACAAAAATAAAAACAAAAGAAATATTTTTTTTTAAACTAAACTTAAAGTTTAGTAGAGAAAATACTAATAATATTATGAATAAAATATAATTTATAGAGGATCCTATAACTATATGACCGCCGTCAGATCTTGAAAGCCCAACTTTATAATAAAAAATTCCAAGGCAAAAAATTATTATAAGAATAATTTTGGAGCTCGAATTCATAAAATTTTTTTTCAGTAAATATTTGGTTAAAATAATTCCATTTATTACAAATAAAATTAATGCTTTAGTTGCTCTTGTGGAGTTTTTTTCATCAGAGAAAGGTTGAGGATGGATTAATCCATTCCACATTTCATTATATAATATAATATTTACAGAGTTTGAGATAAAACTATTAAATTCATCAATTCCAATCAGTGATAAAAATATTAACCATGAAAAAAATAATCCTGAAATAAGAAAACAAGATTCAACAAATTTTTTTTTGAAAGAGAGAATTATAAGTAAAATAACTATCGTAGCGTTTAAAAATATGCCTCTGTCCAAACTCCAAAGGAGAGATATTACACTAAAATTTCCAATTAAAAAAAAGCTTAGAATTTTTAGTTTATACTTTTCAAGATAAAAAGCATTTATCATAAAAATCATAAAAAGAAATGAAAATAAATCTCTATAATTTGGAAAATTAGAACTTTTAATTGTATAGAAGTAAATACAAAAAATACTTAGTAAAATAAAAAAAAGATTTTCTTTTTCTTGAGATAGATTAAAAATTTTCGTTATATAAAAAATGAATACTACAACTGTAAATGAAAAAAGATAATTTAGAAATAGATTAAAAATTCTATAGGAGCCCACGCTTTCTTGATCAAAAATATTCCATGCAATATTGGTATTTAAAATATCATAGAATAAACCTGTGTTGAGATATGAACCAACCCAAAATTCATTTTTTAACTTGTAATTTAAAGCTCCAGACAGGAGTTGTCCTTCATGAAACAAATCCAACTTGTAATCTGGAAGATCTAATGAAAGAAATTTAAGAGAAATTATTATAAAAAAAATCAATAAATATATAAGTTTAATTTTATTTTTTTTTGAAAAATAAACATCGCTTTTATTTCGCAAAAAAGTTTCTTTGAAAGTCTCAAATCTCCCTCTTTTTATGAATAAAGAGCAAATAAAAAAAATAATTATTGGAAAAAAAATAAAACAGATAAAACGTAAAGTGTCATTATTTTGATTATGATTATTTTCTGAATATTCACCTAAGATATTATTTTGGTTATAAAAAGGTAAAGAAATATCGTGCCAAAAAATTGATACTGTATAAACTAAGAGAATGGCCAATAATAGTGGCAATATTTTTTTTATTAAATTCATAAATATATTATTATAACAATTTAAAATTGATTATATATTTGTATTTAAATTATAATTTATCTTATATTAAAAATTAACTTTATATTGGAGAGGTGGCCGAGTGGTTGAAGGCGCACGCTTGGAAAGCGTGTAAAGAGGCAACTCTTTCGCGGGTTCGAATCCCGCTCTCTCCGCCATAATTAAATTTTATTTTTTTAAGTCTATTTTTTTTAATACCTTGTTAGCAATATCGACAGAATGATCCACTTTCGCAGAAAATATTTGAAAATAATTTTTTGAAATTTCATTAATGCTTGAAATCCTTCTATCGCTTTTTTCAACGTTTTTAGGAAGTAATCTTGGATTTATGAAGTTCTTTGAAGTGAATTTAATTTTTAATCCTGGTAAATATTTCTTAAAATCTTTTAAAATTAATTTTCTATTTTTGCTAACTAAGGCTTTATATCTTTTTTTAAGAAGCCAATTTCTTGGAAATTGATAACAAACTTTCTCAAATAAAATAGAGTGCTTAACATGGTATAATAAATGTTTATTTTGTTTTCCTTTTGGCAAAAAAGAAAAATATTTTCCATCCATAATAGCTAATCCCATTTTTTTAAAATTTTTCGGTATAAATTCAAATACAACAACTAATTGATACTTGTTTTTTTTTATACTTTTAAGGTTTTTTATTAGAAAATTTGATTGTTCGTAAGATGCGTCCAAAATTATATCGTAATCATAAGCTTTTTTATTTGAGATTAATGTATATCCTTTTTTAGCTTTAATAATTTTTGTAATTCTCTCATTTAGTTTGATTTTATTATTCCTGAGTTTTTTAATAAGATTTTTTGTCTCTTTTTTAATAAGATTCCAATCATAAATAGGCTCTTTAACTTCAATACCTCCTTGAATATTTTTAATTGAAAATTTTTCTTTATTTATATTAAATTTTTTAAAAGGTAGTTTATTTTTTTTACAAAATTTTAAATAATTTTTAAAATTAACCTTACTCGAATTGCTTATAAAATAAAAATTTCTGAAATTTTTAATAATTGATTTTTTGAAAAAATTTTTAAAACTTATATATCCTTTATATGATTGTTTAGCAGTTTGAGGATCTCTTGGGTAATGATAACCAAAATGAACTCTATTTAAGTTGTTAGTTGATGCTCCAAGAAGTAAGTCTTTATTTTTTTCAAATAAAACGCAGTTATAACCTTTTCTTTTTAATAAAATGTATAGAGTTGTTCCAAATAAACCACCGCCAATAATTGCAATTTTTTTGTTCATTTTATTGTACTAATGAATTAAAGGTAATTTGTATATGAATATTTTAGATTGTGTAACTTATTTTGATGAAGATGTAATTTTAGAATTAAGACTAAATATTTTAAATGATTATGTTGATAAATTTATAATTACAGAAGGAGAGTATGATCATAGGGGCAACAAGCGTAAATTAAATTTTAATTTAGACAAATACAAAGATTTTAAAGACAAAATTGTTTATTTACCAGTGAGCGAATTTCCTAGTTTAAAAAATCCTTGGCAAATGCTGGAATATCAAAGAAATTATGCAATGCAAGAGATTAAAAAATATGATGATGAATTCTATATTTTAGTTTCTGATATAGATGAAATACCTAATCCAGAAAAATTCAAAGAATTTCAACTTAGTAATTCAAAGTATGGAGCTTTTGAACAATTATTTTTTTATTATAAACTAAATTTTATGAATGTTTCACAAAAAGAGTGGTATGGATCAAAAATTTGTCAAAAAAAAAATCTTAAAACACCTAATTGGTTAAGAGAATATAAAATTAAACAATACCCTTGGTGGAGACTCGATAAAAAAGAGAATATTAAGATTATTCACAATGGAGGTTGGCATTTCTCTTTTCTATATGATGTCGAGGGAATAATTAAAAAAATAAGTTCGTTCCAACATACAGAATTTGATAAAGATGAATATAAAAATAAAAAAACAATAGAAAAAAAAATATTAAATGGAGAAGATATTTTTAACAGAAATTTTAAATTTAAAAAAATTGAAATAGACTCAAGTTTTCCTGAATATATATTGAAAAATATTAATAAGTACAAAGAGTGGATAAAAAATTAAATTTAGCATTAGTTGGTTTTGGTAGATTTGGTAAGAAATATTTTAAAGAAATAAAAAAAAACGATTATTTCTCTTTAAAAACAGTATTTAGAAAAAATGTATACAATAATAAAATTTATAAAAAACTTTCATTAAAGAATATTATCTCTAATAATATAAACGCTGCAATAATTTGTACCCCATCAGATACTCATTTTAAAATTTCAAAGCTCTTTATTCAAAATAAAATTCCTATTATTTTGGAGAAACCTGCTGCAAGTAACATTAAACAGATTAAAAAACTTATCCAGTTATCTAAAAAAAACAAAACAACAGTAATTATAAATCATTCAGATTTATTTAATGAAAATTTTATAATGTTAGTTTCAAAGTTAAAGCTTATTGGAAAAATACATTCCTTTACCTGTTATTTTGGAAAATTTAGTAAAGCCTATAAAAACAAGAAATATCTTCCATACCAAGATTGGTTTCCTCATCCTTTGGCAATCATATTGAAATTATTTAATAAGGTAAATAAAGTTCAAGTAAATTCAAATAGTATAAAGATAAAAAATAAAATAATCAGTCAAAAAACAGAAATCTTTTTAAAATGTAAAAAAAATATCAATGGAAAAATATTTTTTTCAAACCAATCAAGCGGTAAAAAAAGAATTATTAAGATTTACGGCAAAAATGGTATGATAAATTATGATGGATACAATTATACTAATAATTATGTTAAACTTAAAAAAAAATTAGTTTATGGAAAATCAAACAGAACCCCTTTAGAAAATATTATAAAAAAACTTCACGAAAAAATAAAGAAAAAGAGATTTTATTCTGATTTAAAGTTATCATTAGAGATTGAAAAAATAATGGTCAAAATTAAAAAAAAATTATAATTTTAAGAGGTATATTTAACTTTAATTGTGCAATTATAGTTGTAGTTTTGGATTCTTTTTTGATTTAAAAAATGTTAATATTATTAACTTCTTAAATATAAATTATGCCAAATTCTAGATACGAAGCAGATTCAATTAAAGTTCTAAAAGGCCTTGAAGCAGTCAGAAAACGTCCGGGAATGTATATCGGAGACACAGATGATGGAACCGGTTTGCATCATATGGTCTATGAGGTTGTTGATAACTCAATTGATGAGGCTTTAGCAGGATATTGTAAAAACATTTTAGTTCGAATCAATAACGATGGAACGATCACAGTTAAAGATGATGGCAGAGGTATACCAATAGATATCCATAAGACTGAAAAAAAATCTGCAGCTGAGGTAATAATGACCCAATTACATGCAGGTGGAAAATTTGACCACGACTCTTATAAAGTTTCGGGTGGTCTTCATGGTGTAGGTGTTTCAGTCGTTAATGCTTTATCAGAAAAATTAGAGCTTGAAATTTTTAGAGGTGGTAAGAAATATTTTATAGAATTTAAGGATGGTTCAGCGGTAAAACCATTAAAGATGATTGGAAATACAAAAGATACTGGAACACAGATTACTTTTTTACCTTCAAAAAATATTTTTTCTTCAATTAAATTTAGCGGCAATATATTAATTAAAAGAATGAGAGAATTAGCCTTTTTAAATAAAGGTATAAAAATTACCTTTGTTGATGGAAGTCAAAAAAAAGAAAAATCTCAAGAATTTAAATTTGATGGAGGAGTCTTAGAATTTGTAAGTTTTTTAGATGAAAAAAGAGAAAAATTAATTAATAAGAATGGAAATGATCTTTTCAAAAAACCAATTTATGTTGAGGGAAAAAAAGACAACATAGAAATAGAGTGTTCTTTAAGATGGAATGCAAGTTATACTGAGGACGTCTTTCCTTACACAAACAATATTTATCAAAAAGATGGTGGAACACACCTTTTAGGTTTTAGAAGTGCATTAACTAGGGTCATAAATAAGTATGCTAATGAAAATAATTTACTAAAAAAAAATAAATTGGCTATTTCAGGTGATGATGTCAAAGAAGGATTAACGTGTGTTTTGTCAACAAAAATACCTGATCCAAAATTTTCATCACAAACAAAAGATAAATTAGTTTCTTCTGAAGTTAGAATGATTGTTGAAACAATAATTAATGAAAAACTATCTATTTGGTTTGATCAAAATCCTTCAGTGGCAAAAGTAATTTTAGCAAAAATTATTCAAGCTGCATTAGCAAGAGATGTTGCTAGAAAAGCAAGAGAAAGTGTAAGGAGAAAAGGAGCGTTAGAATTAAGTGGATTGCCTGGGAAATTGGCAGATTGTCAAATTGGAAAACAAGATGGTACAGAACTTTTTATAGTTGAGGGAGACTCTGCCGGTGGGTCAGCTAAGCAAGGGAGAGATAGATCTTTTCAAGCTGTTTTACCGTTGAGAGGTAAAATTCTCAATACTTATGTTGAAGATCTTAAAATTAAAAAAAATGGAAATTCAAATGGTTCAGATCAAAGAACTAAAGCTTTATCAAAAATGATTTCTTCAAATGAAATTATAACTTTAATAAATGCTCTTGGTTTGGATCCTAAAGCGCAAGAGATAGATATTAAAGATTTACGTTATGGAAAAATTATAATTATGACGGACGCAGATGTAGATGGATCACATATCAGAGCACTTTTGTTGACTTTCTTCAATAATAAACCTTTTAACAAACTGATAGAGAATGGAAATGTATATTTAGCTCAACCACCCTTATTTAAAATTACAAAAGGTTCAAAGGGTATTTATATTAAAGATGAAATTGAACTTGAAAGACATATCCTTCAAAATTCTAATGAAATAAAAAAACTTAAAAAAGGATCAAAAGAGTACCTAGACAAATTTGAACAGGAAAAATCTAAATTAAACATTCAGAGATTTAAAGGTTTAGGGGAAATGAATCCTGAGGAACTTTGGAGCACAACTCTAGACCCTAAAAAAAGAAATTTGTTGAAAGTTCAATATTCTAAAGATCTTAAAAAAGATCAAAATTTAATACATACATTGATGGGCAATGACGTTGCATTAAGAAAAGATTTCATTGTTGCTAATGCAATAAATGTTCAAAATCTAGACATTTAAAAATGAGGTTTTTTGAAACTTCTAAATTTCATACACTTAAAAAGTCCACTTACGTAAATCTTAGATGGATTGGTATAATTGGGCAGTTTATATCTGTTAATTTAGTATATTTTTACTTCGATTTTTATTTTGATTTTATTCTCTGTAATTTGGTAATTTTCTTCGGAGCTTTAAGTAATTTCTATTTATCGGTTTATTACCCAAAAACTCAAATAACTGATAAATCGTCTTCTGTATTTTTGATCATAGATATAATTCAACTTGGATCATTGATCTATCTTACCGGTGGTATTGTAAATCCATTCGTTATATTTATTATTATTCCCAGCGTTTTTGCGTCCTCTAATCTTGGTTTAAGAACAAATTTATTGCTTGTATTAACTACAATAATAACAATAATTTTTTTAACTTTTTTCTCTAATGAATTGCCGTCTCCGCTAAACAATCACTTCCATGTGGATCAATATTATTATTACTCAATACCAGTTTCTTTGATAATAGCTTTGGTTTTCTTGAATTACTTTGCAATTATTTTTGGTTCAGAGTCTAGAATTCGTAAAGAGGCATTAAATAAAATGGAAGAGGGGATGGCTAAGGAGCACGAAATGCTCTCACTAGGTGGACAAGCTGCAGCTGCAGCTCACTCACTTGGAACACCTTTATCTACTATCAAGATTATTACTCAGGAACTTTTACATCAATTTAAAGATCAAAAAGATGTACTACAAGATATTCAACTATTATCGAGTCAAATTGAAAGATGTAATCAAATTCTTAAAAAACTCTCATTAAACCCATCCGAGGAAGATGATTTTATAGATGAAGACATAAGTATGAGAGATTACTTAAAAGAAATTATTTCCTCTTTTAAAGAGACCAGCGATAAAGACTTTATTTTAAACTTTGATCAAGACTCAAATCCTAAGAAAATTACAAAATCTATTGAAATAATTTATGGATTAAGAAATTTTATTGGTAATGCCAATAAATTTTCCGAAAAAAAAATATTCATAAATTTAAAAAGTAATAATGAATTTACTGAAGTATTAATCGAAGATGATGGAGAGGGTTATCCTAGTGAAATATTATCAAAGATAGGAGAGCCTTATTTAAAATCTACAAAAAAAGATGATACCAAAAAAATAGGATTGGGATTGGGTATATTTATAGGAAAAAATTTGCTTGAGAAAAATTTTGCTAAAATCAATTGCACTAACTCAAAAACAAGATCAGGTGCAGAAGTGACAATTACATGGAATAATAAAGATTTATTTAAAATCTAATTAAGTTTATTTTTTCTATCAAAAAGTGAACTTAATTGAGAAATCATAACATCACCAAGTTCGTTAACATCAGTGATTTTTATCGCACGACTATAATATCTAGAAACATCATGGCCGATTCCGATAGCTAAAATTTCAAGATCTGTATTCAGTTCGATGAACTTTACTATCTTTTTCAAATGTTTTTCAAGAAAATCTCCAGAATTTACTGATAGTGTTGAATCATCCACAGGTGCTCCATCAGATATTACCATCAGAATTTTTCTCTCCTCTTTCCTTTTTTTTATTCTATTAAATGCCCAAGTAATAGCTTCGCCGTCTATATTCTCTTTTAACAATCCCTCCTTAAGCATCAATCCCAGATTATTTTTTGCTTGCCTCCATTGTGTATCTGCACTTTTATAAATTATATGCCTTAAATCATTTAACCTTCCTGGTGTTTTAGGCTTACCTTTTCTGTTCCAATCCTCTCTGCTTTGACCGCCCTTCCAATTTTTTGTAGTGAACCCAAGAATTTCTACTTTTACTGAACATCTTTCCAGTGTTCTAGAAAGTATGTCAGCACAAATAGCGGCAATAGTGATGGGTCTGCCTCTCATAGATCCAGAATTATCGATCAAAAGAGTTACAATTGTATCTTTAAAATCTAAATCTTTCTCTTTTTTAAAAGAGAGAGAGTTGTATGGGTCCATTATTATTCTTGGCAACTTTGAGCTATCTAACAATCCTTCTTCTAGATCAAATTCCCAGGCTCTATTTTG
>MDSZ01199253.1_pt1 | contig 13738 bp, 8 predicted proteins | sample 811201 | NCBI WGS metagenome assembly MDSZ01 (sample SAMN05326647, study PRJNA326480) | marine metagenome | isolation source: seawater | place: Indian Ocean: North | collected 2010
TGCTTTTTCCTGAATCAATGAAAAATGCCGGTGGAGTCGCTATTGCGGCCCACTTGGGAGGATTTGCCGGCGGCATTTTATTCACTCCACTTTTTAAAAGAAAAGGAATAAAACTCTTTCAGCGAGGAAGTTCCCGAGCTTTTTCTCGCAAAAACATGGGATTTCGATAATAATTGGTCTTTTTTCATCATGGAAAAAGCTTATTCCCCCCAAGAAGTCGAGGATCGGCTTTATCAAAAATGGTTAAACGACCAATGTTTCTCTGGAAAAGTTTCCCAGATCAACAGTTCGTATTCTATTGTAATTCCTCCACCAAATGTAACGGGAGTGCTGACAATGGGTCATGTGCTCAACAATACCATCCAGGATATCTTGGCCCGCAGAGCCAGACAGGAAGGTAAATCAGTTCTTTGGCTGCCAGGAACAGACCATGCCGGAATTGCTACCCAAACGAAGGTCGAACAGGCACTTCGCAAGGAGGGAATGAGCCGAAGAGATCTGGGACGTGAAAAATTTCTTGAGCATGCTTCGGATTGGAGAGACAAGCATGGAGGTATCATTTTCAAACAATTGCAAAAGCTAGGTTGCTCATGTGATTGGAATAGGAATGTTCACACTCTTGACGAAGACTATTCGAATGCGGTTCTAGAGGCTTTCGTTAAACTTTATGAGCGTGGCTATGTTTACAGAGGAAAAAGAATGGTCAACTGGTGCCCGGTCAGTCTTACCGCACTTTCGGACGAGGAAGTGATCATGAAGCCGCAAAAAAGCAAACTTTACAAAATAAGATACGAGATTGCACAGTCTCCGGGAGAATATGTCCATATTTCCACAACCCGTCCGGAAACAATCATGGGCGATGTGGCATTGGCAATTCATCCGGAGGATGAACGGTGGCCAGGTCTCCAGGGTAAATCAGTCAGAAGACCTCTCCAAACTGAGGAAATTCCGATCATTGCCGATTTGGCAGTTGAGAAAGATTTTGGTACGGGAATGCTCAAAATTACCCCAGCTCACGATCAACTTGATTTTGAAATCGGGCAGAGGCATGATCTTCCTTTCGTAGATTTGTTCAATCCGGATGGCACGCTCAACGAATTGGCGGGCCCAGAATTCAAAGATATGGACCGTTTTGAAGCAAGAGAGGCCACGGTTGAAAAATTAAGACAGCAAGGAGATCTGATTGAAGAAGAAACGCATGAAAACAATGTCGGGTTTTCCGAAAGGGCGGATGTCCCGATAGAACCCAGATTATCGGAACAATGGTTCCTTAAATACCCACGTGTGGAGGAGGCAAAACAAGCCGTGCGGGAGGGTCATATTCACTTTTTCCCAAAACGCTGGGAGAAGACCTATTTGCATTGGCTGGAAAATATTCGTGATTGGTGCATAAGCCGGCAATTATGGTGGGGGCACCGAATACCAGTTTGGTATCGCAAGGGAATGCCAAGAACAGACAGCAACAATTGGTATGTGGGAACCAATGCTCCGGATGATATCGATAACTGGGAACAAGATGAGGATGTACTAGATACTTGGGCATCTTCATGGTTATGGCCTTTGGCAACGCTAGGTTGGCCTGATCAGAGTGCCATGGAGGAAAAGGGGTTGGACTACTTTTACCCCACATCTGCTCTGGTAACAGGACCGGACATTATCTTCTTTTGGGTAGCCAGGATGATCATGGCCGGACTTGAATTTAGGGCGGAGAATAAAGGTGCAGATTCGCTTCTTACGGATAGCGAAATTTCTGAACGGATACCTTTCAAGGAGGTTTATTTTACCGGCATCATTCGTGACGCCAAAGGAAGAAAAATGTCGAAATCTCTTGGTAACTCCCCAGATCCTCTGGAACTGATTGCAAAGTACGGAGCAGATGGTCTGCGTCATGGGATCATGAGCATTGCACCTAAAGGACAGGATATACGTTTTTCAGAAGAACGCATCGAACAAGGCAGAAATTTCTGCAACAAGCTTTGGAATGTGTGCCGTTTTCGACAAATGTCCGGAAATTCTGGTGATAATTCAGATCTGGAAAGAATCATTGGCAGAATTCGAACCGAACTGCTTAACGATGATGACCACTCTATTCTCGTCCGGCTCACTGAAACCCTGAATGAGGTAGAGAATCTTTACCAAGAATATGAGTTCAATTCGGTGCTCCACGCAATTTATCATTTCTTTTGGACTGACTTTTGCGATTGGTATGTGGAAATCTCGAAACCTCGAATGAACGATGAAAAATCAAAAGGAACCTGTCTTTCGATTCAGGATCTTTGCATTCGTCAAATTCTTCTTTTGCTTCATCCATTCACCCCTTTCATCACTGAAGAACTCTGGTCACTAATAGGCTTTGCCAATGGAAAAAGCATTCAGGGGTTTTCGCCGGGTTCAGGTAAACAATTTCTTGAAACCCTAGCCAAACAAGGAATTTCACCCAATAAATCAAGTTTGGAAGAGGTTAACAAGATTCGTGAACTGGTGACCCAACTTCGGGCACTCAAAGCAGAGAGGAACCAATCAAATAATCGAGACGCAGAATTTTTCTTTTTGGGAAACGAGGAGGATATCGTAACGATTCATGCAAATGAGAATTCGATTTTGTCAATGGTGGGTGCCGTTTCCTTAAAACAGTCTGATGAGGCGCCTACTGGCCTACCGGCATCAGTGACTCCATTGGGTACTTTCTTCCTTGATCTGAGTGCGGGAGTGGACCTTGATGCAGAACGACAAAGGCTTAATAAGGAAATAGAATCCCTTAAGGGGATAATCCGCGGAATCGAATCCAAGCTGAATAACAAGTCTTTTTTAGATAAGGCTCCACCTCAAGTGGTCGAGGGAGCAAGAAAACAACTCGAAGATAACCACATGAAGCTAGGTGAAACCCAAGACGCGTTGAAGTCGCTTCAATAAATTTACCCTGACATAAGGATCTTTCGCATCTGCTTTTTTCAAAGCTGAGTTCTTTTGATTGGCTTCGAACAACTTAGGGTACAAGATTTCTCGTATGCCAGAAGAAGTCTCTCAAAAAGGAATTATTGATGCCTGCTATTTGGACATAAAGGATGAATCCATTTTTTCAATACGGACACATAGCTCCGGTCCTAGTGGAACCATTAATCTTACCGAGGAAGTCTTGAGACACGCTCCGTCTGGTAATCTTTTTGGATTGAGTCAAAATGTAGGCATGGGTTGGGATGCAAAAAACTTTTTAGGACCTCAATTCCTAATTCTTAACAGCCATGGAGGAGTCAGGGCAGAAGATGGTTCTCCAGTGGCTCTTGGTTATCACACTGGTCATTGGGAAGTTGGGTTACTGGTAAAACGGGCAGCAGAGGAAATTAAGAATCTCGGAGGCATTCCCTTTGCAGCGCATGTTAGTGATCCATGCGATGGGAGGTCACAGGGAACCACCGCAATGTTTGACAGTCTGGCTTATCGAAATGATGCCTCAATGGTTATGCGGCGCCTTGCACGCTCATTGCCAACTGCCGAGGGGATCATGGGCATTGCAACTTGCGACAAAAGCATGCCGGCAATGATGATGGCTCTGGCTGAGATGAAAAATCTTCCAATCATTTTGGTGCCAGGAGGTGTGACCTTATCTCCGTCTGATGGAGAGGATGCCGGGTCGGCCCAGTCCGTTGGAATTCGATATGCACAGGGTGTTTTGGAGAAAGAAAAAGCAGAGCAAATTCTTTGTAGGACATGCGCTACCCCAGGAGGAGGATGTCAGTTTTTGGGTACAGCGGCGACCTCGCAGGTTATTGGAGAAGCACTCGGTATCTCACTTCCGCATTCCGCTCTCTCCCCCAGTGGATTCCCTGTATGGTTGGAACTGGGCAAGCGTTCGGCAGTGGCGCTCAAAGATTTGCATGAAAGGAAAATCCATTCATCAGATATCCTAAAAGAGACCGCTTTGCGTAATGCAATGGTGGTACACGCAGCTTGTGGAGGATCGAGTAATCTGATCATCCATCTTTCTGCCATCGCCTATCATGCTGGACTCAAGAGACCCACAGTGGATGATTGGGATAAGATTAACCGCTTGGTTCCAAGACTGGTTGACGTACTACCCAATGGACCGAAAGGATATTCCACCTCTCAATTTTTTCTTGCCGGAGGCGTACCCGAACTGATGCTCAAGTTAAGGGAGCTCGATCTCCTCGAATTGAATGCCCTTACCTGTACTGGAAAAAGTCTGGGAGAAAATCTTGATGCATGGCAAAGGAGCGAGAGAAGAATCAGATTTCACCAGATCTTAATAGAACAGGATAATATCGACCCCAAAGAAATTATTCATTCGAAAGAAGATGCAACAAATAAGGGAATGACCAGTACCCTATGTTTTCCCATTGGAAATCTTGCACCGGATGGATCCGTTATTAAGAGTACTGCAATCGATTCAAGCGTCATCGACAAGGATGGAATTTACCGCATGACAGGCCCAGCCCTAGTTTTCACGACCGAAAGGGATGCAGTGCGGGCCGTAAAAGGTCTTGGGAAAAAGAAGATCAAACCTGGAGATGTCATAGTGTTGTGCGGAAGGGGGCCCATGGGGGCCGGTATGGAGGAAGTCGCCCAAGTTGCTTTAGCCCTAAAACATCTGGAGTGGGGAAAACATGTTGCACTTCTGACTGACGCAAGGTTTTCCGGGGTAAGCTCCGGTGCTTGTGTAGGTCATATATCACCAGAGGCACTAGCAGGAGGTCCAATTGGTAAAATTAGAGATGGAGACATCATCCGAATCGAAATTGACCGTTTGAATCTGAGGGGCAGGATCGACTTCATCGGAAAACCACAGGAGAAGTGCAATCTAGAAAATGCCTCACAAAAACTGCATGAAAGAGAAGCCAATCCTGAGATTGCCCCTGATAAAAGGCTTCCTGCGGACACCAAACTTTGGGCTGCAATGCAAAACGTTAGCGGCGGGACTTGGGGCGGGTGTGTCTATGATTCTGAAAAAATCATGAACTTGCTCTCCAAGGGTCAAGAGGCAATAAGTAAAAAAAAGAATTAAGCCGTTGGTTGAACTTGCTACTTCCCTAAAGATTCCTTTCTAAGAAATCATGATGAGAACACTAATCCCATTGATAATAACTGTTATTTCAACCCACCTCCACGCTGACCTTGCAACTTGGCCACAATGGAGAGGGCCCGAAAGAAACGGTCAAGGAATCGTCGAAATGAATCTGATCGAGGATATAGAAATAAATCAACCGGAACAAATTTGGGAAAGTCCGGAAATCCCAAGTCAGGACGATGGAGGCTTTGGCAGTGTAATTTCGGATGGGCAAAAAGCGTATCTTTCAGTTGTTTGGCATCGGGACGAGCCAACCGATGAGAGAATTCTTGATTCAATAGTAATGCGAAAACTGGGTTTGCGAAATGTAAACCTTCCAAGAGAATTGAGGGAAAAAGTGGAAAAAGACCGTGAATCTCTCAGTCCCCGCTTACGCGGTTCCAAGCTCGATGATTGGATCGAGAAGTGGATTGAGGACAATCTCGATCAAAAACAGAAAATGACTCAAGGTTCTCTGATCGCATCCCGTTTCAAGCAGGGTAAGTTGGCTATTCCACTTTGGGTAATCGATCGCATGTCCACCATTCGGGATCGCATCTTCCCATCACAGTCGGCTTTGGACAAATGGCTCAGCGAACAAGATTTTCCTCCAGCAATCTTTGAAAAATTCAGTCAGGGGATTCCTCCAACCAAAAGAATGGCTGATGATGTGATTGTTGCCTTAGACTTGAAATCTGGCGAGCAGGTTTGGAAAACAAAACTGTCTGGTGTTCCCTCGGGTCGTTCCTCTTCCTCGACTCCCTGCCTCGCAAATGGCAGAATCTTCGCAATTGGTGGCGAGCGCATTTTCTGCGTTGATGCAAAGAATGGAAAACTTCTATGGGAAAAAGGATTAGGCACACAAGCGATTGCCAGTTCTCCACTATTTTATGATGACAAAATTTTTGTTCTCGCACATACAATGAGGGCATTTGATGCAAACAATGGAATGCAAATATGGGAAAACACCTCGATACGCGGTAAGACGGCTTCCCCGGTTCTTTGGCAAAACAAATGGCAAACTTCAATTGTATGCAATTCCTCCAAAACCGTTTTTTCATTAGAACCAAATACTGGAAAGACCTTATGGGAGGGACCCGGAGGCGGAGCTTCAACTCCCGCGTGCAAGGAAAGTCTTTTGCTTGTTCATGGCAAACACGAAGATGTTGGATTGATTTGCTATGAAGCTCAAAAAAATGGAGTTTCTGAAAAGTGGAGATTTCCAAAACTTACACGTAGAACCGATTCCAGCCCTCTCATTTACGAGGATAAGGCTTTTCTCTTCGGAGCCGGCATGCGGCTCTGCATTGACTTAAAATCAGGAGAACTCTTGCGTAAGGTTCCTGCAAAGCATGACATCTCTTCTCCAATACTAGCTAATGGAATGATCTTTTCCTATGAGATCAATGCATCATTTCTCATATCAGTTTTTGCGGATCCTACAAAACTAAGTGAAGAACACAGATTCAAGATTAATGCACTCAAATGTACTTCCCCTTCTTTGGTGGGAACCAAATTACTCGTTCGAAAGGCAGAGGGCATCTCTTGTTATGAACTTGGAGTAAAAATCCCAAACTAGACCTGCCCATAAGGTATCGTGCTCTGAAACCTTGCCTGTTGCCTTGAAGGTAGCTCGGGCAAATCCGGTAAATCCCTGACCATAGCGTTTTCTCCAACGATTGCTAGGGCTCTTTTCTGAAGTTCCTGCCATCTATCAATGGGGAGAGAAGGTGCACGTGCTATCAGGGACACAAGACTCTTCCACTCTATTTCGACCCTTTCCAAGTCACCACTACTAAAATCGAATGATTCCTTATTTTCCGATAGTAATTTCTTTCGATTATGGATCACTTCTGTTGCTCCTTCTCCATACTCATCGGGCAAACCCGATCGAAGGTATCCACGACAATCCCTAAATCCAAAAGCCTCTCTACAAACCATTGCCAATCTCGATTCTGAAGTCGCATAGGATCTGAAGCGATGACCTGCCCTGAGGTTTGCCAAATCAAAAATTAATTCATCAATCGAGTAATTCAAATCTTCAACTGCTACCGCAATCGCCAAGCCTTCACCCCTGGAGAAAAAACTGAAAATCTTTCCGCGAGTAGTAGGTCTGGCATTTTCATCAATAAGACCAAGTTCATACCAAGCCTCACAAGGACTCATGTTATCCAAATCACGCCCCGATTTTTCACTAATATCCCGAAAAGGAGAGTCATAAATTCTTTTGACTCGACGCATGGGAGGATTAAGCAACACTTTACCACGAACGTCTTTCCATCCAAGTACAAATGCACTTTCATAACTAAGCCGAGCACGCAGAACCTTACCGCGGTCCACCATTTCCACCAATTCCCCACCTTGTGAAAGAAGAGGAAACCTATCCCTTAAAATTTCTTCAAGTCCATTTCGTCTCCAAACCTTTCTTGAAAATTTTTTACGAATGCGGGGGATGTCTTCAGTTGTTGATTCTCGTAATCTCTTGCGAAATGATTTGATTAGGGTCACTTTCCTGTCTTTTTCAGAATTACCTTCAAGATAGGTGGCGACTGGAATTTCTCTACCGTAAGTGCGGTTCTTTTTATTTCCGAACCTACAAGGGTTCCCGACCTTCACCTTCCCCAAGGTTTCCGGAAGGCTCAACGGATTAACCCATTCCCCCTTTGAAAGAGCAAGCGCATCACACAACCTTGTTTTGGTCTGACCACTCTTTCTTTCCCAAAGGCCTACTGAATTACGCATCTCCACTACTTCATCGCGATCTCCGATGTCCTTAGTATCCGCGATTGAATAATGCTTCTGTGGCAGACTGCTCAAAGATAGATCCAGACCCAATCTTACCTTCTCTTCAGAAAAAAGTCTCCCTGCCAAATCGCGTGCGGCTTCAACTGGATTGCGGTTCTCCTTTATGGCAAGACTCATTTCACGCAACAATGCTGCCCAGTCCAGCGTTTGAGAACGATGAAGCCTCAGAGGTCGGGCATCGTTCATTCTCGCCTGATTGGGAACTACAATAACAAAACCACGTTCATCCATACCTCTTCGCCCTGCCCGTCCAAACATCTGCAAAAGTTCATCCGGACGAATAAGGCTCATCTCATCATTTACTCGATACTCCCTATCAGTTACCAAAACAGATCTCATCGAAAAATTCACTCCGGCTCCAAGGCCAGTTGTGGCCACAACAACTTGCAGTTGTCCCGCCTTTGCTAAAGGTTCGACGACACCTGCCCTCTTGATGTAGTCAAGTCCACTGTGATGAAAGGCAATGCGTTTCCTTAGCAGTCCCACCAATTCCCTACCGGCAATTCTCCTCTGGTCGGCACTTAATTCCAATGGCTCGATCTCGGGTAGTTCCATTGCCAATTGCCTTGCAAGTTCTTCTGCCGCTGCTCGTTTTGGAGCAAAAATAAGCAAAGGTCCAAGATTTGCTTGCATAGCACCTGCAACCAGTTTGGGCCAATGTCCACGAATCTTTCTTCCACGAAAAGGTTGCCTCAAAAGACTTTCGGCAAAAACCTCATTCAAAGGAACTGGTCTCTTGCCCTCGGAAACCAACTCAACTGCTCTGCCGTGACCTCTTAGCCAATCAGCAACCTCAATTGGGTTTGCAACACTTCCGCTCATCAACAACAGACGGGTATGTTGGGGGGTAAGTGCAATGGTTACCTCATAAGTGGGGCCTCTTCTTTGATCACCGAGCAATTGGTATTCATCAACAACAAACAAATCTGGTCCCAGACCTCGACCAACGGACCCACGTTGAGTCTCCAGAGTAGCAACAATGACATTGGCCTCTGAACGATAATGCAAATCTCCAGTGACCAAGCCAACATCCCATCCTCTCTGTCGCCAATCTCGGAATTTATCGTTCGCCAGAGCACGAGTAGGTACTGTGTAGACAGCCTTTCCCTTCCAGCCGGATTCGATCAGTTGCTCAAATACGAAAGTTTTTCCAGCACCCGTCGGAGCATGCAAAACCACATCTTTTCCTTCCCTGAGAAAATTAAGGGCCTTTCGCTGCCATGAATCGGGAAGAGCCAAAGTTTGCCCAAATTGTTTTGAGTTCATTTGCATTTATCCACCTTTTCCTTTTCATAACCAAGTTTGGAAAGAATACGATGAAAAGTTACGACAAAAATACATTTCCTGATGTTTGGAGAAATGATTAATCTAATTGTGGCATGTGGACACAATCGTGTCATTGGGAAAAAAGGAAGGCTCCCATGGTCAATTGAAGAGGACTGGGATTATTTTCTAAAAACTACCGCGGGAGGCACAATGATAATGGGCAAAACCTGTTATGAAGAATTTGAGCCTTACATCGAAGAGCGAGAAATAATAGCCCTCACCCGCGACAATTCCTTTAGGTTTGCAAATGCAAAAACAGCTCATTCCTTGAACCAAGCCCTTTCCCAGGCCTCAATGCCAACCATTTGGATCTGCGGGGGTTCAAGTTTGTACAAAGAATCCATGCCCATTGCAAATAGGCTGTATATTACAAAAATAAATCATTCTTTTGATGGTGACGTTTTTTTCCCACCATGGGAAAAAATTTTTACCCAAATGATTTCACGCAAAAAAGTTAATACAGAAAAATTTGACCTGGAATTCATGATTTTTGAAAAGAATGCCTAGATACGGATCTGTTCGCAAGGCTTGCAAGCCACCATCTGATCATTATGGTCTCTAATTAAAGATGAGTGATCTTAAGTTTCTATCCTATGACGATCTTGTTCAAATTCGAATGGAATTTGCTACTCCTTCATATGTGTACGACGAAAAATCACTACGGGCAGCTGCCAAGCAAACTCTTGCATTTCCCCATGCATTTGGATTCCTTCCTCGTTATGCAATGAAAGCAGCTCCAACTGCTGCGATTCTTAGAATTTTCAATAGTGAAGGCCTAGGTATTGACGCAAGTTCAGTTCATGAGGTCGAGAGAGCGATACGAGCTGGTTTTGGTACGGAATCAATTTCTCTAAGTACTCAGGAGTTACCTGAGGATTTTCGCTTTTGGGCGAAGGACGGTGTTAAAATCAATCTTTGCTCACTAAATCAGATTCATAAGATCGGATCATGGAAACTGGGAGAACCAGTTGGTCTAAGATTCAATCCCGGCACTGGTTCTGGAGGCACCAAGCGTACAAATGTCGGTGGTCCATCCAGTAGTTTTGGAATTTGGAAGGGTGATTTGCAAAAAGCCAGAGATCTTTGCAAGGACTATGGATTAACCGTTGAAAGAATCCATACGCATATCGGATCAGGCTCAGATCCTGAAGTGTGGAAAAAAGTTGCGGTAATGAGCTTGAATATCGTTCGAGAATTCCCATCCGTACACACACTTAATCTGGGCGGAGGTTTCAAGGTCGCAAGGATGCCAGACGAAACCGCCACTGACCTGCAAGAAGTGGGAGAACCCGTCAAAGCTCTGTTCAAGGATTTTGCAGAGGAAACTGGTCGTGAACTAAGTTTAGAGATCGAGCCCGGGACCTTTCTTGCGGCTCATGCCTGCAGTCTGGTGAGTACTGTCCAGGACATAACCGTGACAGGATCGGAAGGATATCGTTTCATTAAGTTGGATGCCGGCATGACCGAAATTCTCCGCCCCAGTTTATATGGTGCCCAGCACCCGATTCATATCGTTCCCGAGCCCGGACAAATCGATCGCCGCGAGATATGTCCCCAAGTGGTAGTCGGCCATTGTTGCGAATCAGGCGATCTTCTCACTCCCGCACCAGGTGACCCCGAGACCCTCTCTCCCAGACTTTTGCCGAGGGGTGAAGTGGACGACTTTTGTATAATCGATAGCGTGGGAGCATATTGCTCTTCGATGACTGCCAAAAATTACAACTCCTTTCCAGAAGCAGCTGAAGTTCTGAAAAAGGAAGACGGAAACCTTGCTCTTATCCGCAAGCGACAAACTTTTGATCAATTAGTTGAAAACGAAGTTGTTCCGTGAAGGTAAGTGGACTTGGTCATTTTCCTCTCGGATGCCCGGTTCCAAAGAAGAGTCATGCTGTTTGCGTAAGCCTTCCGACAATCGAGGATTTAATTGGCTATGAAGAAAAAAATCCTGACACGGTAAATGCAATTTCATCAGGGTATCCCAGATTTGTAAGTCATCCTTCGATCATCGATTTGTCTAAGCACCTGGATCGTATGGATGGATCTGATCAATTTGAAACCTTTTTGCTCAGCAACTCTTCCGACCTTCAATTTGCCAGTGAAGTTTGTAATTTGACAGCAGCAAAAATCATTACCGAAGAAGAATTCACTGGGATCCGAATACCATACGAATCCAATCAATGTAAAAAGCTGCAAAAGTTCTTACAGCATACGGGTTGCGGAATGTCATCACGAAAAGCCGAACGCACGCTAGAGTCACTAGGTCTTATCACGCCAACAGAATCCATTATACCAAATCAAAATGCTGCAAATGAAATTAGGTCCACAATTGCGAAAGCACACGGCAATGGGATTGACTCCGAAGATGTCTTACTCGCCTCTTCAGGAGCCAACGCATTCACGGCAACTTTTCGTGCTGCCTTGGAACAGTCAAGGATTAAGGGAAAAGGGATTTGGATAAGATTGGGATGGCTTTACCTTGACACCACCGAAATCATGGATCTCCTAACCAATAATACCGAACAGGTATTAGAGCTCAACCATCCAAGAAGTTTCAATAAGCTAGACGATATCTTTGAGACCAGCGGAGAAAAAATTGCCGGAATAGTAACCGAATTCCCAAGTAACCCTCTGTTGCAATGTTGTGAACTGGAAAAAGTTTCCGAACTCTGCAAACGGTACGGAGCTCTGTTGGTAGTAGATCCAACCATGGCTTCGCCTAAAAATGCAAAAATTTCGGGTTTGGCAGACATTGTGATCAACAGCCTGACAAAGTACGCTAATTGGGAAGGTGATACTATGATGGGTTGTGCAGTTTTTCCCAAAACCTCTTCTCTTGGATTGGAAATTAAAGAGAATATACAAAATTATCTAGCACCTCCATTTCAAAAAGACATGGAAAGGTTGGCCGAGCAGATTCCCTTTTACGAAAACTTTATCGAAAAAACCAATCAAGCGCAGATGGAAATGGTGGATTTCCTATCTGCACACCCAAAAATAGAAAAAGTTTACCATGCTTATAGTGATTCCACAGGGCACAATTACAGTAAAATTGCTGAAGAAGACAAACCGGGATGTGTTTTGAGCTTTGAAATCAAAGGTAACTTCAAAGATTTCTACAATGCATTACCCATGCTGAAAAGTCCAAGTTTTGGAACTGAATTTTCGATCTGTTGTCCTTACATATACCTTGCGCATTATGACAAGTTATCCACTAAAGAAGGTAGACAGGAACTTGAAAATGCAGATTTGAGACCAGAACTTTGCAGACTTTCCGTTGGACTTGAAGACCCCGATGAAATCAAATCCGCAATTGCGGAAGGCTTAAATGCAACCTGAAATGAGAAATTGAGTGATAAAATCTTACCACTCACTCGACCTCATTCGAAATTATATGGATCCAAAACCTTTCGAATTCTTCTTTTGGAAAGTCTTACATATGCGGGCAAACCATTTTCGTAAGGAACTTCAACTTCTCCCTGAATAAGAGGTTGGCAGTATTTTATGAACTTAGCGGTCATGCTAACTCCATCCTCAGCAATCCAATCAGAAGGAATTTCCTTTACGCCATTTGCAATCTCGGAAAGATGTGCAAGTCCAGTCTCGCATTCATAGGTGTCACCCTCTGCACGAACGAGAATCACCATTTTATCAGTCTCTCCCTCAACCGCCGCACGAACAGCAGCCTGTCCAGCCATAAAAGCTTCATCATTATCCGTTTTGGAAGAACAATGGGTAGCAGCACGCTGACCAGTACCCAATTTGGAGGAGCGAGCCTTGACAGCTAGATTACTCTCTATGTAGTTGGCAAGAAAATCACCAATACCTCCTAGCTGCTGATGACCGAAAGCATCCTGACTATCCGTACTGTTTGCCACATAATTGCCATCCTTGTCAATCAGACCTTCTCCAACCACTACAAGACAATAGCGGTTTTTCTTAAGAACCCTTTGAACATCGTCAAGAAATTTTTCTTTTGAAAAGGGTAGTTCAGGTAAATATATGAGATGTGGTGCATCATCGGGATTTTCCTTGCTCTTGGCAAGTGTCGTGCCAGCAGCAATCCATCCTGCATTTCTACCCATTACCTCTACGATGGATACCAGATCATGTTGACCCATCGCCTCGTGATCCAATGCAGTTTCCCTTACAATGGTTGAAACGTATTTAACAACGCTACCATACCCTGGACAGTGATCTGTAGTTACAAGATCGTTGTCAATGGTCTTCGGAACTCCAATGACTCGCAATGCGTAGTTCTTGCTTTGTGCCAACTTCGAGATTTTATCTGCAGTATCCTGTGAATCATTCCCTCCGCAATAAAAGAAATAACGGATGTTATGGGCTTCAAAAACTTCAAGGATACGCTCATATTCCTGATCCTTCTTTAACTTGAAACGACAGGTTCCAAGAGCAGATGCCGGGGTGTAACGAAGACCACGAATATTTTGTTGAGATTCTTCGGCAAGATCCATGATCTCCTCTTTCAGGATACCCAGAACTCCATTCATGCCTCCGTAGACCTACTCAATACAAGGATGATTTAAA
>MDSZ01005941.1_pt1 | contig 13737 bp, 10 predicted proteins | sample 811201 | NCBI WGS metagenome assembly MDSZ01 (sample SAMN05326647, study PRJNA326480) | marine metagenome | isolation source: seawater | place: Indian Ocean: North | collected 2010
CAGAAATAAGACTAGGTACGTCAGTAATTTATGATAAAGAGATCATAAATAATGAGGGTATATTCCGGCTTTGTCTTTCTAAATTGCAGATTATTAATTTAAATGAAAATATTAGTATTAGCCCTATTGTTTGGGGTGCAGAAGGGCAAAGTTTTGTGGAAGGTAAATTAAAATTAACCGGTATTTCTCAAAGAATTATGATTGCTGCCTTAGATATTTCATATAACCCCCTCATTGAATTTAGAGAATATTTTGATACTCCAATTATTAATACGATTAACGATTTATCTTCTATTTCTAATATAATTAATGGGTATTATGAGATTCCAATCATACTAAAATCAGTTTATGACTCTAGATTCCAAGTAACTTTAGTTGGCCAGCATTCTACGCCTGGCTTAATTACTAAAGAAACTACAATCTCTAATAATAGTGAACCACTGGTATCTAGTGAAAAATGGATTGAATTGGAATCAAAACATTCTGTTTCAAATGGTGCCATTAAATCAATAAATTATGAATTCAGTTCCACCTATAATTATCCTGATTTGTGGGTTGATTTTCCCACAGATGGAAGTCCTTACCTAAGCAATATACCGTCTGATTTTATTGAATTTGATGCCAATTCTTTCCAATATGATGAGGCCAATGAAAACACCTCTAATTTTAAATTCAGAATAAGTCCACTTTGGGATGATGATTATAATTTAGAAATTAAGGTTAGATTAGTTCGGGATGATGGAATAAGAAGCATTCCTGAAATAATTAATATTGGAGTTAATGGCGCAAAATCTGTAGAAAACGATATAGAAATTAAATCATGGTCAGTATTTAATGACTTAGGCGAGGTAATTCCAAATGATATGCCTTATCTCAAATCTGGTTCGGATGTTATCATTGAAGTTAATGTTGGTTTTGAAGACTTCACCTCTTCAGAGCATTTTCCGAAATCAGGTGATTTAGAAATAATTTTAATGGAAAATGAATTTGAGATTGCTAGAAGTAGTAATTTTACAGATGGCAAAGTTAGTTTTACCCGATCAATACCTTTTGGACCAGGTAATTTGACCTATGGGGTTAAATTGAATCCCACATATTCTCAGATAGATGCTACAGACATTGTTGTAAATAGGACATTTACAGCTGATTCATTAGCCCCTCAATTAATTTCTAGTTCAGTTGAAAGATATGATCATCGTCATCCTTCTAAAAATCAAATCCTTTCTTTTGATGTTTTGATAGACCAGTTTTACCAAATACTTTGAAAATTAATTTGTGGAGGGAATGGGTTGATGATATTAATCAAGATGGCCAACCTTCATTAGAAGAATATTGGTCTAATTCTATGTTTAGTCCCGCAAATCTTTCCTCATCTTTTGGAAGCTATACTTATGTTTTAGATGATTCTGAAGCGCCTGTTGGAAGTTTAGTTTATGGATTTATTAGTGGTTCTGATTCGGCAGGAAATATATTAGTTGGTGGAGGTGGTGGAACTTTAGGTGATGAATTATTTGTCTATCAAGTGAAATCAGACGGCTCTCCTCAGATTTTAACGGGAGATATTACTTGGAATAATTCTGGAGTGATGTGGTTAAATCCAGATGTAGAGTATGAATTGATTTTACCCTTTAATGAACCAAATGGTATTAGCGATATAAATTATATAATTTTAGATTTAGCAGAATTTACAGATAATGATGGCATGAGGATTGTATGGAATTCTTCAGAGTCAAGATGTGAATCAAATGGTTATAACTTAGTAATTTTATCTTGTAATATTTATTCTAGAAATTCATATTTTGGGCCATTTAATAGTGAATTAGAATTTAGAATAAAATTTAAAATTAAATGGAGTTATTTGATCGAAGAATCATATATACACGAACCTTCTATAGAAATTATTGACAGGGCAGGTTATAGTTCAATAATGACGCTTCCACAGTTAAGATGGAGATTTTCTAATCAAATTTGGATTGATTCTAATGATTTAGAATTAACAACTGAAATTGGTTCTAAAATTGATAATAATGTTTACGTTTTACCAGATAATTTGATTGGTATTAGAGGATCCTTTTCGTTTTCAAGGACTGGAACTCAAGTTTTAACTCCTATTAATGTAGAAATGGCAATTGGATTCAATAAACAGGTTAACTTTACTAATGAGGGTTACTTTTTCTTTGAATTGTATACCCCTTCATTACCTGGTAATTATCCCCTTTCAATAAATTTAGTTGATTTAAATAAAGAAATTTTCGATACAAATAATATGTTGACTACTTGGATTGTTGTTGATAATCAAGCACCAAAAATAGAGCAAATAAGTTCTCCTCGGCCAGATATTTCACTGTCTAGAGAGGAAATTGAAAATTTAGTGATTGATTTTAAAATTAAGGAAACCATAAAATTAATTCCAGATTCTATAGTTGTTCATTGGTCAATTAATTCTGTAGGTGAGAATCCAGGAGATTATTTAATTTCTGATGTGATTGAAAATTTAGATTTCGAAGATCCAATAGCTGGTACATATTCTATTTCAGTATTATTTCAACTAAATGAGAGACTTAATGACTTGCCAATAGATGAAGAATTAATATTCAATCTATGGATAGAAGGTTCTGATGCATCTGGAAATCTTATTTCTGATGAAGATAATAGCGAAAGCTCTCCTTTTGAATCATGGTTGATTTTACCTTATCAGCCAATGTTAGTAATTAGTGACATTACATATTCAAAATATGGAGGTATTTCTGTCGGCGATCCAATAAAGGTAGTTGTTACTGTTGAAAACAACGGAAATGCAGATGCTGAAACAAATCTGACTGTTTTTGTTAAGACAGCAGACGGGGAATACATGATTTCTATGGAGCCAATAATTGTAAATGTTAATTCAAAATCATCAGTTGCTCTTGATTGGGCACCTAGTGAAACTGGAGTTCAGTGGATAGAAGTACGTTGGAATGATGAATATCTTGGGGAAGGTTCATTAGTTTCTGTTTTAGAACCTGAAAGCTCTTTATTCTCCAGTGTTGGAGGTTCAACTACAATTTTTGCTGGTATTTTTATATTGATAATCATCACAATTTCTTTGCTATTTATTTTGTATGGTGGAGAGGAGGAGTATTTTGAAGAATATTATGAAGAAGATGATGGAGATGAAGAAATAATAATTCCTAAATCTAAAGTGGAAATCTCAAAACTTCCTCCTTTACCGCCTCCTCCAAAAATTAATCCTGTAATTATGAATCCTGAGCCAATAATAAAAACCACTCCCATAGAAAATAATACTTCGGTTAGGCAATGGACAGATGAAAAAGGTTATACTTGGAGGATTGAAGGTAATAATCCTGCAAAATGGTGGGATGGAAAATCCTGGAAAGAAGTTTAATGTTGAGGGAGTGAAGAGTAAGCCCCTTTTTGTTCACCTTTCGGTTGACCGCATTCAACTATGCGTCCTACCCTTCCCTAAGCGTGCAACCTCTACGGGATTTTTTGGACTTGCTCCAATGAGGATATTCGTTTCAGCAATTGTTGAGCAATCTCCTCTTTTCAGATTCATCGTTAACACCCATAATTGTTCGTTTCTACTATATTGCCAGCCATTCCTGACTCCATTTCTGGTCATCTCGCACTATGGAGAGGGGACTTTCCTCAGGGTCTAACCCTGTCAGCGGTCCTTCCACTCCCTCAGATTTCCAGATTCGCTTCTGTTTTTGAACTTCACGGTAATGGTATTTTTATTCAAATACTTTATTCGTTTAATAAAACCGCGTCTTTAACAAGATCGTCTGATGTATCAATTAAAGCATCACCTTCAAATTTAATCCAAGTTCCTTTTCCAGAAAGTCTAGATTTTGTTTCATACCATGCTGTTATAATTGCAGGTAATAGGAATACAGAAGTTAAGAATGCAAACCCGATTAATAAAAACATTAGCATGAAGAAATTTTCTAATCCAGGGAATGCTACAAGGAATCCTGCCGCGATTCCAGCCATTGTGGTAGCGCTAGTCTCAAAAATAGTTTGGCCTGTAGATTCTATAGAACGTGCCAATCCTGTAGGGGTTTCTCCTTCCTCTCTTATTCTTTCAATCATGTGTATACAATCGTCTACACCTATTCCAAACACAATACTTCCAACCATTGCAGTAAATACATTTACATTTACATCTCCACCTCTCATGAGTAATGGTTGCCACAAAATTACAATAGCTACAGGAATCATTGTTTTCACTCCAATTCTTAAATTTCTAAAAACCATTACAAGAAAAGCAGTTAATACAAATAGTGTAACTATTGTTGTTAATGCTTGTGTGTCATGAATTCCTTTGTTTATATCTAAAGAGACTGGTAGACCTCCCGTTAATTTGCTAGTTCTGGTATCAAGTAATATTGATTCTTCAGCTAAAATTAAATCAATTTCATCTCTAAGTCCTCCTGCTTTAATTAGGTTCATGTATGGTTGTTCAACATAAACTAGAGTTTTTGTTTCATTTTCATTCATCAGCATTGATCTGACTTCTTCACTTAAAGTGTCTAAAGAAACATCTACTAGGTCTCCTCTTAATTCTGCCCTTGAACCAGAATCTAATTGTTCCATTGCGAATAATGATGCACATAATGGCAATTCTGTAAAATCGATATCACTATCTCCATCCCATTCCCAACATTCACTGTGTAATATTCCCCATAGGCTATCAGTATATACATTATTTCCATCCAAGCCTATTGTGACATGGATACTTTTTAGAAATGTGATTAGACTTGTTGTCGTAGTATTATCTACTTCAGAGACTCTATTTTCAACCAAATTTATTGTATCAAGTACAGGAAGGTCTCTTATTTGAGTTGTTCCATTAAGTGAACTTCTTTCTTCAGCTGAAAATATGAACATACTAGTTTGTCCAGATTGGAATTCAACAGAATAGTTTGCTAATGTGTCAAGAGATTTAATGCCCTCTGGTGCTTCAGAAGAACCAGCAATGGGCTTGCTTAATTCTTCTTGCATATACATTAATCCCCAACCCGAAAATAATGCTGTAACGATTAAGATTACAGCAAAATATTTTACAGGCATTTTACCTATATTTTTCCAAGAAGAGGGATTTGCTCTTTTATTGAATCTTAGCAACCAGGCTAAGACTGGAACTAGAATGCAAGAAAATAGAAGAGTACATAGAATTCCAAGAACAAGAGTAATTCCGACAGTCCTCATTGGAACAATTGGAACTAAATTACTAATTGTTAAGACTCCAAAACCAATCATTGTAGTGATTGCAGATAAAAGAACTGCTTTACCTGTAGTTCCCATTGTCTCCATTACTGCTTCTCTAAACAAATCTGAATCCCAACTATCTGGTAAAAATTCTTCTGATTTTCCTAGTTGTCTAGATTTGTAATTTCTTTCATGAATTTCATCTAATATTCTTCTTTTCGATTCTTCTATTCGATTAACAAGGTGTAATGCATAATCAACACCTAAACCCACAAGGATTGGTCCTGCTGAAATAATCATTGGAGTTAACATGACATCGAATACTACTGTAGAACCTATTGTTACGGCTAAGGCCATTACTATTGGGATCCCAGAGATAAGTACAATTTTCCAACTTCGGTGTAATAAGGTGACAATTCCGACAACAAAAATCAAACTCCAGGGCATTATTTGTGTTAAATCATCATAAACCGCGTCTGAAATATCTTCTAAAACTTTAGTTAAACCTGTAAGGGTCATTGTTGTTTGAGAAAATCCAACAGAACTTCTATTGTCTAGTATATTTTGTGCATGAATATGTATTTCTGAAAAATCTTTGTGGTCTGCATTAGATAGATCATGCCTTAAACCAATTAAAATGAATGTGGTATCCCAAATTCCATCATCGTTAGAGTCATACACCATCCCTGATAATGAACCTTCTAATCTAGAAACAATTTCATCAATTCTATCTTGGTCAGGAATGCTATAACTTCCCCATGGGCCTTGATCTGTTTCAGAACATGGAATTGAAAGAGGGACTCTTTCTTCTAATCCATGTTCACAGAGAGATTTAACAAATCTCCCATCGCTACTATTTGCTTCCTTGATTATTTGTGAAATTGAAAGTACCCAAACAATACCATCTTCCTTCCCTCGGTCATCTTTTTTGTAATCAAGACCTCTTCTTGTGGAACTTTCCCCAATGTTTTCATCATCACCTTCGACCCAACTAATTTCTTTCAAGATACTTTCATCAGTTACATTAAGTCCTTCATTTTCATATTTTGCATTGCTTGTTTGAATATAAATAAGAGATATATCGGTAGACCATTGTTCTCTAACTTCTAGTAAAAGATCGGTTGATTCAGCACCTTCTGGGAGATATATTTCAACATCTCCCACTATCTGTTCTTCGAAATCTTTTGCTGAATATGCAAACCATCCCGTAATTAGTATCATAAATGCAAGTGTTACCACAGGAGCCGCAAGAACAGTTTTGTAAGTTTTATCTAGATTCTCAGTTACTCTTTCTCCAACTCTTTCAATTACTTGATCAATATTTTTATTTGCGACACTTATTTTTTCAGTACCATAGTTCATGGCTTTTTTATACATGCTATGGGAGCTGTCTTCACTTGTCACATTCACCCCGAGTCGGGTTGATACCATGAATTAAACCCCTGAAAATTGCTAATTGTTATTGGATTGAATCATAGAGTACTTTGCGTGCATATTGTAAAACAATTCCAGATACTAATAGTGGGATTCCAAGGGCACCAATCCAAACGAAGGTTACTCCAGGACCTACAGTAACTCCCGTCCATTCAGAAACATGATTTATGGTCCTTAAACCAAACAATGCTCCAATTATTACCATAATTAAACCAGGTAATCCAAATACCAAGAATGGTCTTTTCTGAGATAATGCTGATAATGCGTAACTAAATACAGAAATTCCGTGAGGGATGGGATGTAAACTGGATGTGTTTTTTAAATCATATCTAATTGTTGTAGGAATCTCAAGGATCCTTAACCCTTTTTCTGAAATGGATTCTAAAATCTCCAATGAGGATTTCATTCCTTCGTTTTCAAATCTAACTGCATTTATTGCTGCTTTGTTAAATGCTCTGTAACCGGATTGCGTATCTCTTATATGTTGTCTGGAGTGTAATTTACTTACGCCATTTATCAATTTTAAACCGAATTTACGATATATAGGCATATCCTTACTTTTACCACCGCTGACGAATCTTGAGCCAATTACTAAGTCTGCTTTATTTTCTGAGAGTGGTTTAATCATTTTAGGTAGATCTTCAGGGTCGTGTTGTCCGTCACTATCAATTAGAACAACAATTGAAGCATTCTTTTCTTTTGCATAATTAAAAAATGTCTTGGCAACTCCACCAACTCCACGATTTTTTTCGTGTGAGATTAATGTTGCACCAGCATCTTTTGAAATTTCTGCGGATTTATCGGATGAACAATCATCTATGCAGACTACTTCATCTGCATATTCTAAGCATGAAAAAATAATTGACGCAATAGTTTCCTCTGAATTATAGAGAGGTATTCCAATAATGACATAATCGTCATTTGGTTTTTTTCCCTCATCACCTTGCATTATTGCTTGCAATGCTAATTTGTATTTGGTCTTGCCTAATGTATTTATGAAAAACATTTGTTTGTAGTTGTTAGTAAATATATTCAAAACAGAATGAGTACTCCGAAATGCATAATGAGCCGTATACTTGTAACTGGAGGTGCTGGATTTATTGGGTCACATTTAGTTGATGAATTGATTAAAGCTGGAAATGAAGTTGTTGTTTATGATAATTTTTCTAGCGGAAGGAAAGAATTCTTAGAGAATTCCCTTTCAACTGGTAATGTTGAATTAGTAACTGGAGATTTATTAAATTTAGAAATGCTAACTAAGGCAATGGAAGGAATAGATTTAGTGTATCATTTAGCAGCCAATCCAGATATTCGTTTAGGCACTTCTGTTACAGATACAGACCTTAAACAAGGAACAATTGCAACATATAATGTTTTAGAATCAATGAGAAAAAATGGATGTAAAAATATCGCCTTTTCGTCCTCGTCAGTTGTTTATGGAGAGGCTAAATTAATGCCAACGCCTGAAGACTACGGCCCTCTATTTCCAATAAGTTTGTATGGCGCATCAAAATTAGGTTCAGAGGGATTAATTAGTGCATGGGTTGGAACTTTTGGTATTAAAGCATGGATCTTTAGATTTGCAAATATAATTGGAACTAGAGGAACACATGGTGTTATTTTTGATTTTATTCATAAATTAAAAAAAGATCCAAGCAGGTTAGAAGTTTTAGGAAATGGGTTACAAGAAAAGTCATATATGGAAGTAATTGACTGTTCTAGGGCAATGATTCACGTTGTGAACAATTTTGATGATCAGTTAAATTATGTAAATCTTGGCTCATCTAATACTTGCTCAGTCAGTAGAATTGCTCAACTTGTAATTGAAGAATCTGGATTTTCAGATGTAACTATTGAATTTACAGGTGGAGATAGAGGATGGGCAGGAGATGTTCCAAAAGCAATGTTGGAGGTTAAAAAATTAAATGATAGTGGTTTTAAATGTGAATTTCAGAGCGATGAGGCTGTAAGGTTCACTGCTAAATCATTAATTAAAGAAATTGGATTAGGTGTTTAAATTGAGATTCACTCGTATAGAAAGAGAAGAACATGGTGCAGAATGGATGCCTGCAGCAATATTCATAGTAGGTCTTTTGATTGTATCATTTATTTTTGTTTTTGCCAATACTAATGGAGTAAAAACAGGAATTGAAAAAGGAGATATGGCGCCCGATTTTACGGCCTTAGCTCACCTTCCGGGAAATGACACTTCGGATTGGTTTTCTTATCGTTTGTATGAAAATTTGGATTTTAATTGGTCAGGAAATCATTCAGAAGGTGTATTCACAATAATGGAATTTTTAGATACAGATTGCCCTTATTGTTGGGATACTGCTCATAAATTAAGTTCTTTAGATAGTCAGTTAACTGATTATGGTGTAAGGGATCGGGTGCAGTTTGTAATAATCGCTGTTCAATTGCCAATTCCGGGCCATGTTTCATCTATAGAAGAAATAGTAGCGTTCCAGGAGAAACTTTCACACCCAGGATGTAAAAGTGACGGGGCAGATTGCTCAACTCGTCCAGGAGGAGTTCATCCAGGAGTTTATATTGATGATACAAGTAATGAAATTTTTGAAAAATATGGTCCTAGAGGGACCCCTCATTATATGATTTTAAAACCAAATGGAATTGTCGGTTGGAATGGAATGACAGATTCTTTAGATGAAATCGGTATTGAATTAGCAAATTTAATTTGTAAAGATGGTGGAGAAAACCAATTATGTGATGAGGTAAATGGGTGAATAATATGGATTGGCCTCTCTATCTTTACCTTATTGTAATCCTTTTTGGATTCTTTCTTACAATTCCTTTGAGTAAAAACTTTTTTTCAACTAAGTTTAATAATGACCAATCAAGGATTATTTCAGGATCAATAATTTTGGCATTTGGAGGATATTTAGTTAGTACTCATACCTATTATATTCATGAAAAGTTACATGAAGTCGGAGGAAATTCTGGTTGTTCAGCATTTAGTGTATTTAATTGTGGGGACGTAATCTCTAATGGTTCTTACAACACGGACCCGTTTTTTGGAATTCCTTGGGGCGTTTTAGGAATGTTATCCTTTGCAACAATGTTGTTTATTCTTTTAGTGTTAAGAAATTCGCCAGATGATCCGAAAATTGGCAATTGGATTAATGCTCTGTTTGTTATTCCTGCTTTGGGTATGTTGCCAATATTATGGCTTATTTATGTTGAAATTTTTGAATTAGGTGTATTTTGTCAATACTGTACAGCTGCCCATATAGCTAATTTGTTACTTTTAATCTCTTCATATGCGATTTATGATCTTCATCATTCAGGTTCTTGGGATAAAAATAAAACTAGCAATTAATAGTTCATGGAATATACTCTTCATGTGTATTGAATAAATCTATTTCAGCATTGTGTTGGACAATTTCTAGCATTAAAATTGTAACTTCAATCCTAACCTCGGAAGGATATTTTTCTCTTAGGTGTGAAAAAAGTTTAATTTGGACTTCTTTAATGTCAATTGCTTCAATTACATCAAGATGATGTTCAGATCCATTGCTGGATTCTACTGTATATTCTATTAACCATTCATTTAGTATTGGCCATGTTAAACTCTTTTGCTCCAGACGCTCCTTCATGTTATGTTTACTGGCATACTAGCACATAATACATTCGGATTAAAACATCATTTTTTATTGATTTTTCAAGTTTATTCATTTTCTTCATTTTTTGGTTCCGAATTTAATTTTCCTAATGCAGCAAAGACACCTAAAGAAAAAATCATTATGAATATTGAAATGTAAAGAATGTTCTCTTCTTTGGAAATGTCTCCTTGGACAATTTTTACAGCACCTAAAACAGATGTAATATTTTCATTTTGTATTTCGTGAGTCGCTAAAAAGCCAAAATTTTCAACATTTACGTTTCCTTCAATGTTATATGTTGCTAAAATTATTGTTTTATTTTCTGATTGATTTGTAATAAAATTCCATTCATTATTTCCTGAAATTAGTGTTTTATTCATTAAATCTATACTAATCATCTCTATTAACACATTATCAAATTTATTTAAATCTCCAATATGGTTATTTGAAACAACTTCATTTTCAATAATCATGATATTTGCAGAGCCAGTTGATTCTGAATCAAGGTGCATTTCAAAGTTTATTGAATTATTAATTCTTTTAGCAGAAAAATAAATTTCTGTAAAATTTGATTTTTTACTTTGTGTTTGCATAATTTTTGAATTAAGCATGTTTATTTCATTTGCACCTTCCATTGCCATTTTCCCATCTAATAGGAATGTTGGAGCTTGTATTGAAGAGGAATTATTGAAAAGCAGACTTATTCTTTTTGAACTAGCATAATTTCCAAGATCATCAACTCCGTCAGCAGGATGAAGTGCGATTAGGGCAACTCTTTCATTATGCATTAATGCTAATTCTTTAATCTCTGGGTCTATTTCTGCACATACTTGACACCATGTTGCTGTGTATTCTTCTAAAATTATAGTTGAACCACCTGTAGTTTCAATTCCTTTTACCAGTTCTTTTGAGAAGGATTCAGAATTAATTATGGTGCCATTTAATGTAAATATTATTAAAATAAATATTGAAATTAATGCCCTGTTGTTATTTCTCATCATCCGCTTCAATATGTCCCAAACATTACGGGTCTTTTATTCGCTTGTCTAACTTCGGGAAGATATGGCGGACAGGTGGGCAGATTCTCATAGGCGTGATGCTTGGAGAAAAAAGGCTAAAAATTCTGGTTATCGAGCGAGATCTGCATTTAAGTTATTACAAATCCAGGAGAAATTTAATGTCATCAGAGAGGGTGATTTGGTTTTGGATGTGGGTGCACATCCCGGCGGTTGGTCGCAAGTTTCAGTTGAATGTGCTGGAGATGGAGGGAAAGTTGTAGGTGTTGATTTAGAACCGTGTGAACCAATTGAATTTTGTACATTTATAGTCGGTGATATTACTGTTGATGAAACACAAAGTAGAGTCGTTGAAGCATTTTCGGGTTCTATGATAAATTCGATTGTTTCAGATATTTCTCCTAATCTTACAGGAAACTGGTCTAGGGATCAAATAATTTCAATGCAATTGGTTGCTTCTGTTTTTGATTTTTCTTTGCCATTACTTTGTCCAGGAGGTAATTTTGTAACAAAAATATTCCAAGGTGAAGGTATTGAAAATTTGATTAATTTGGTTAAACCTAGATTTTCTAGTGTGAAAAGATATTCTCCAGATGCAAGTAGAAATAGTTCCTCTGAAGTATATTTGATTTGTAAAAATCATTTGCCTTGGAAAAATTCTGCAACATCAATTCTTTCTGATTTAAATTCATTTTATGAGGACAAAAAAGAAGAAGAAAACGAAAAAACGGCCATGGGTTTTAGATTGCACAAAGCAAAATAAATCCCTATATGCTCATATAGTGGGAGTCAGTCGGCGCTTCGAAGATAATATGGCAGAGAGAGCAGAAGTTTGTAATTCCTCAGGAGTTCCATTAGTAGAATCAAATTCCACATCATTTCCATGTCCAGAGTGTGGGACACCTATTGGAAGAAGTCCTATTTGTAGGAATCAAGGTGTAACATACATATGCCCTACTTGCGGTTTCACAGGACCTTGAGGTGTAAATATGGGTGAAGTAGCTGTACAATACAAGATAATGCCTGACCCTGATATTGAAGTAAATGTAGACGATTTGATGGGTCTTTTACAGAACTTAGATGAATCACTTGGAAAAGTCCATAATGTTGAGAAAAAGCCTTTAGCATTTGGTTTAATGTTCATAGAATTACACGCAGTAATTGAAGATGCAGAGGGACTTGTTGACAAGTTTGAAGCAGAAATGAGTAGTATTGAAGGTGTTGGAGAAATAGAAGTTCTTGGAATGGGACGGCTTCTTTGATTTCAATAGTGGTTTATTGGGGATCTCATAATTTCTCTTAGGAATACTGTAGCATAAGAACCAGGCGGTAGTTCAAATTTAAATTTAATTGATGCCCCTTCTGGATTCCATCTGTCTCCTTTTTGTGGCCCCTCGTCCCAAATTTTAGATTCATCCTTCTCAACTTCTTTTGAACATGTCTCAATTGTAAGGTTTGAAAATGTACTTGTTAATGCTCTTCGTGACCCTGAAGAGGATAAACGCGGTATTTTTTCGATTTGCCAACTATCTTTGTTGTATTTCATTTCTGAAATTATTTCACTTTCGAGTTTTCCTGAATCGCCTTCGGCAAGAATCTCAGAAAAACCAGGAAGGGGTCCTGTTACTGCTAATCTGCCTAATTTACAGTTATGTTCGATTCTATTTTTCGAATCGTTTTCAACAATTGTTAATGTCTTTAAGTCAACATTCCTTTTTTCTGTTAAATGCCCTACTATGTCTCCTTTTAATGGCTTGTTTAAAGATAATTCTGATTTTATCCGTAAGGCTAAATATTTATTGAAAATTTTTGATTGGACTGCATGTATGAACATTAATTGTAAATTGTTTGGCAATGTCTTGAATGCTGATATGTGATTATTTGATTTTTTCAACTCTAGTAAAATCTTTTTTTCATAATTCAATCTGTCTGGAATAATTTCTAAGCATTTTTCAATATCTTTTGAATCGTTCCATAATTTTCTAAATTTAGATACTTCTTCATTTTCAAATTGACTAATCATTCCTATGTAAGTATCAACTGCCTTTTCAAAATCATTTTCAATTATATTTTTACCTACTTCGGCAGTAACTGCCCTTACTCCTCCAAATCTTTGGGGACCTATCCAATTTGGGAAAATCCCGTCACCCAATCTTTCTTTCATATTTGTTATAATAGAATTGATGTTTTCCATTGCTTCATCATCATTCATGGGTGTTCCATCAATTTTTGCACAACCACGTACAATTACTGTAAATTTATTTGATTGATGATCTCCAAATTTTAATTTTTGATGTGTTCTCCCTATATATGAGATTTTAACATCATTTAATTCAACTTTTTCAATTTTATGAATTGGTGCGTCTACAATCATTAATTGGCTAGTTATTGCTCTTTTATCTTTTGTTCCTGAAAACCAAATTCTATTTCTTGAAATTTTAAGCTCTCTAGCAAAC
>MDSZ01149048.1_pt1 | contig 13735 bp, 15 predicted proteins | sample 811201 | NCBI WGS metagenome assembly MDSZ01 (sample SAMN05326647, study PRJNA326480) | marine metagenome | isolation source: seawater | place: Indian Ocean: North | collected 2010
ACAATCCAATAATTGGACATGACAAAAATGGAGGATACATTGTCACAGGGAAAGACAATACCCCACCGAGTCCACCAATCGATTGGGACAGCACCTTTGCGATTGTGACCTATAATTCAAATATTACATTAGAGGCAACAACAAGAGGCATACCATGTTTCACTGACATTCATAATGCCTGTGCTCCAATATCAGAAACAGATTTTCGCAAGATAGAAACACCTAAATACGCAGACAGAGAACCATTGTATTATTCAATGGCATATGGACAATTTACGGCAGAAGAAATTCGAAACGGCTACGCATGGAGAATATTAGATGGAAGTTGAGATATTTAGAAGAACAGTTAAAGATCGTAGGCGAGGTGCCAGTTGGGATCTACTCCAATACATAGCAGAGGGTGTAAAGGCAGTCGGCGACAATCCAATTATGGTGAATGAAACCATGGTTGGAGAATGGCGTCCAAACGAAATGGAGCCGACAGCACCGATTGGTTGCATGTTTGGTTATGGTGGCACGAATCAAATGCATCATACAAAAGGCAGAAGGCGTGATTTAGTTGAACGTGCCAAGAAAAAAGGTATCTACATTATCACATTCGACGGTGGACTCATGAGCAGTTTTGGGAACGTGCATGGACCAAATCACCATTGGCGTGTTTCATTGTATTCACCAATGAACAACGGCAACTTTCTCAGTGACAACTCTCCTCCTGATCGATGGGAAAAGTTGCGTTCGATGTTCAAAGTGAAATACGAACCATGGAGGAAGTCTAATCCAGAAGACCCAATCATGTTTGTATTGCAACCAAAGGACAATTGGAGTATGAATGAATTAGATCCAATTACTTGGTTCAATGATGTCTATAACAAAATACGTCCTCTTACTAGTAGAAAGTTTATCGTCAGGCCACATCCTAATCATGTTGTCGCCATAGAGCAGAGGATTAATGAATTTCCTAAAGATGTTGAAGTAGTTATTGGACAGAAATTTTTCCAAGGCGATGAAAAAAAGTACTATAGATTTCATTTTCAAGAAGCAATAACTAATTTACATGCTGTTGTTACTCACAATTCTACTGCCGGCGTCGATTCTTGCATTCGTGGAATCCCTACCTTTAATACCTCAGATTTGGCACTTTCTTGGCCTGTAGCCAATACAGATCTTACTAAAATTGAAAACCCAGAATACAAAGACAGGACCCAGTGGGTGTACGACATCGGCTATAAACTTTGGAGCGAGAAAGAGATTAGAGATGGCACAGTGTATAAACGATTCAAAGAAAAGTTAGGTCTATAATGTGTGGAATATATGGCATAACATCTAAGGATCCAGACTACGTATCTAGATTTATGTATAAGTGTAGACACAGAGGTCCTGACGGCGAACAAGTATGGGAAGATCCAAACAATAATATTACATTAGCTCATAATTTACTCTCCATCATGAGTGACCCTAAACTATCACTACAACCATGGAAGACACCAGGCGGCAATGTTTTAATTTACAACGGGGAAATTTTTAATTACTATCAACTAAAGGACAAATACAAATCACAAGGATTTGTCGACACCACAGGTACTGATACCGAACTTCTTGCTTGGGGACTAGACTCACATGGCCTTAGTTTTGTGGAGGAAATCGACTCCATGCATGGATTTGCATATTATAAGCCAAAATCGCAGGAGATTTGGTTGTCACGTGATCATGCAGGAATCAAGCCTTTGTTTTATGCTGAAATAAAAGAAGGATTAGTTTTTGGTTCGGAGTTAAAGGGTATGATTGAAAAAGTTCCTGGCTGTAACAAAATTGATATTATGTCAGTAAGTTTTATGCAAAAGACAGGAATAAATGCTTTGAGAAATACTTTCTTTTCAGGCATTAAAAAATTACTACCTGGTGAAACTATCATTTGGGATATTGCAAATAAAAAAATTAAGAACACTCACAGACAGTACATCAAATGTTCTAACACTAGGAAATTCAATCCTGAAGAATTTAGACAAGAGGCCAAAAAAACTGTTGAAATGTGTAGTATAGGACAGCGTAAGATTGGTGTGTTTTTAAGTGGCGGATTAGATTCTAGTCTTGTTGCATATGAATTAAAACAAATACATGGTGAAGTGAATTCATTCACTAACAAAATGTATCCGAGTGTACAAGCCGACGAAGATTATAATGAAGATGCCAAGTGTGCAGAGATTTTAGCGAAGCAAAATAATTTTAATCACACAGAAGTTCCTATAACTCCAGAAATTTTTATAGATAGTTGGGATGACTCGATATACTACATGGAGCAACCTATCTATAATCCTAGCATGAGTATGTACTGTTATACAAACAAGTTCATTGCCGACAGAGGCATAGTTGTTACGATGGCAGGCGATATGGGCGACGAAATACTAACAGGTTATCCAAAGTACTGGAAGATGAAAAATCCTGAGTGGCTAGAAAAACAAATAGGCAAGACAAGATTAGAATCTTGGGATGACATATTAAGACTTTGGTTGAAACGTATAAAAAGGCCTTTGAGACTTACAGAAAGTCCATTAGATGACAATATTGTAATTGAAGAATTTAAAAAATGTTTCAGCGACGAACTGTGGAATCCAGATGATCCGATAGGATCTTACATGTCACTGGATTGTGTGGCCCAGGTGCCTGAAGAGATGTTTAACCGAAATGACAAATATGGGATGGCATACAGCATGGAGGGGCGTTTTCCATTGGCTACAAAGAGTTTTATGAAGTATTGTATGAGTATGCACACCAACATCAAACTAGGTAGTGATAAAAATAATACAAAAATTTTAACAAAGCAGGCATACAACGGCTTGTTGCCAAATGAAATTATCAATAAAGGCAAAACAGGATGGACAGTGCCAATAGGACACTGGCTCACAACCAATGTAAACCAAAGGTTAAGGAAAGTGTATACAGAAGCAATGCAAGACAAAAGCAAATTAGATATGATCAAGGCAAGTCAGAAAGCCGGCAAAGCATTAGTGCCAGCATGGATTGTGAATGATTGGATTAAAAAATATGAAATGCATTTCTAAGTAAATAGGAGCAAACATGAAAATAAAAGTTCTAACATCATACAAGCCAGGTACATGGAACCAGTATGCCAAAAGGGCAGTCGAAAGTGTCATTAAATTTTGGCCGGAAGACACTCAAATCGCAGTGTATCATGAAGCCCAAGCCCAAGACGTCTTTGAACACCCTAGAATAGAATGGTATGATGCTCACGAGGTTCAACCAGAATTACTTAAATTCAAGCAAAGACATAAAGATGATCCGGTAGCAAATGGCGAATTGCAAGAAATACCTGGAGGCGTAAGACGTCCAGAAGCATTAAAGAAAAAAGGTGGGTTAGACAAAAACAAAGGTTCTTTTTTATGGAACGCTGTGCGTTTTAGTAACAAAGTGTTTTGTGTAACTCATGCACTTAAGAACTCTAAAGGATACGATTATGTAATATGGCTTGATGCTGACACATATACTTTTCGACCAATGCCAAAAAGTTTTTTAGAATCATTATTACCAGTTGATACCATGTTGACATATCTTGGAAGGGAAAATCCAAATCTAAAAGACGGCGGAAAATATCCAGAATGTGGCTTTGTTGGTTACAACATGAACAATCCAGAAATACAAAACTACTGTGCAGACTGGGAGCAGATGTATATCACTGATGAAATGTTTAAACTTTTAGAGTGGACGGATTGTTCAACGCTATGGCATTTAGCAAAAAAGTATCAAAAAGAAAAAAACATTAAAGTTAACGACATAGGATATTGGAAAGGTGTCAAAGGTCATCATGTGTTTATTAACAGTGAGCTAGGTTTGTACATGGATCACATGAAAGGTAATCGAAAAAACGCAGGCAAAAGTATGAGAAATGACTTTAGGCCGCAAACACTGGAGTCGACTAAGGACATGCACAGTCTTGATTACTGGAAAAAAGTTTAATGAAAATAGAAGTATGGACAACGTACGGCCCTCTAAACAGTAAAAAAATATTTGAGGCTTTCGTAAAAAGTTTAGAAGAAGCAGGAGAACAAGTCTACTTGAACAAATCCGTCAATGCCGACGTGGCCGTGATATGGAGTGTGTTATGGCGAGGTAGAATGCTTGGCTACCAAAAAGTTTGGAATGACTTCAGATCAAAAGGCAAACCAGTAATAGTGTTGGAAGTTGGTGGACTACGTAGAAATAAAAGTTTCAAAGTGGGCATAAATGGGATCAATCGAGACGCTGACTTTGCCAACCAAAGTTTTGATGACAAGAGATGGCCTTTGTTTGAACATGAACTACGTCCATGGAATCCTACCGGAGATATGATAATAATTTGTGGACAACACGATGCATCAGAACAATGGAGAGGACTACCTAAAATGAGTTCTTGGATTGAACAACAGATAAATGAAATAAGAAGATATACTACAAGGCCAATACTTGTGAGACCTCATCCTAGAAACATCATACAGTTCAGAGAAAGCGATTTCAAGAATGTCAAAGTACGATTGCCAAAAAGAGATTATCGAACATATGATGATACAGATTTCAAGGCCACTCTCGAGAGAACATGGGCAGTGGTTAACCATAGTTCAAATCCTGCCATGGAAGCAGTAATAAGAGGCATACCGGTGTTTGTATCAGAGTCAAGTTTATGCCATGACGTAGGAAATATAAAGTTAACAGACATCAACACACCTGCTATGCCAAATAGAAAGAGTTGGGCAAACAAGTTGGCATATACTGAATGGTTCGAAGATGAAATTGAAAAAGGAAAACCATGGACAAGAATCAAGAAGCGATTGCTTGAAAAATATTTGAGATGATAATAATAGATAGTTTTTTAGAAAATAATGACTTGGAAGATCTCAAACAAATTGTTTTAGGTTCAAACTTTCCGTGGTACATGAATGACGGGGTAACACACACCGGTGATGGACATATACAGTTCACGCACTTGATGTGCAAAGATAATAAATTCACCAGCTCATTTACTTTAGGGGGACTTGATATCTTCAAACAAAAATTAAATTTCAACAAAATATTGCGGGCAAAATTTAATCTATTACAGAAGACTGACACTATTATTGAACATGGATTTCACACAGACCTTCAGCAACCAAAGGACAACACGAAGACTGCAATCTTTTATTTGAACACAAACAATGGCTATACTAAATTTTTCGACGGTCGGACTGTTGAATCAAAAGAAAATAGATTAATAATGTTTGATGCAAAACTGCAACATTGTGGGACGACCTGTACAGATAAGAAGTACAGGGCTGTCTTTAATTTAAATTTTTTATCTGAGGATACAAATGAAACAGATTAACATTGGCCAGAAACCTACCATACAACCAATCGAATGGAAACAATACAAAGGCGAAACAATTATTGTTAAAACAATAATAAGAAAAGGAAAGCGTATACAAGAAACTGCATTCTATGAAGATAGGGTCAAGGCAGTTCCACGTGGTAATGCATATTGCATCGGCAATGGACCATCACGCCAGAACTTTGATCTGAATAAATTGAAAGCCACTGGACAAACTTACGGCTGTAATGCTCTCTACAGAGATTTTATGCCAGATTATATTTTTTCTGTTGATACTAAGATGACCACAGAGATGATAGAAAACGAAGTGGGCCGTAAAACATTTCATTATGCTCCTGCGTTAGAGGTAAACCGTAAACAATCAAAAGGTATGTTACATTTGATACCTAATAATCCTCACTGGATCAGCGGAAACCAGGCATTTTGGACAGCAGGTGTGCATGGACACAAAAACATATACCTACTAGGATATGACTTCAGAGAATATGGAAGAGGACAATTCAACAACATCTATCAAGATACATCATGCTACGGAGAAAGACACGACGATAAAATTTTTGAAGGTTGGCTTAAACAATTCAGAGACATGATAAAGATGAGGCCCTACGTCAACTATACTGTCGTGCATGACAATCCACCAGACTACCTACACTATTTACAGACAGGAACAGATCTCGGAAACAGTCGAGTGATCAATTATAAAGAGTTTGAAAAAATATTAACACCTAGTGAGGTGTAGTCCTGCATTTTTAAATTTATTTTTCCAGGCAAAGAAGTTTGCATTATGATTTGAATAAGGATCTTTTACCCAAGTCATCTGGTATAGATGTACCATTTCATGTGCAAGTGTTTCGATAAAATCTTTCCATCTTGGAAATTTGCAATGCAGTTCTATATAAAATTCAACATCAATATGATAAGGAATCACTCTTTGGTCAAATTTTCCTTTGGGTGTCTTTCTATTGTCCCAGTTTGCCACACATCTGCCCCAATCCTTATGTAATTTTCTAATGCGTAATGGTACTATTGGTAATCTACTGTTGAATAGTCCTCTGTTGATTATTCGAAACCAGTGATAAGCCTGTTGTTGAGTTGGTTTGAAGCCAACAGTATTTTTGTGTCTCGTTAGAGTATTTTCCAACTTTATTTTAAGTTGTTTTCTAACATTTACCTTTTTACTTGTTGTTTTTTTCATGGTTGACTATATTACCAATTATGCTATAATATACTAATAATTACCTAAAATATCATGAATAAAATGCACACAGATTTGCCAAAAACAATTAACGAAGCACTTAAAATATTAGCATATAACGACTTTTTATGGCATACCCCCCAACTTCCGCCTAGTGCAAAAGTGAAGCCTCATCCAAAAGACATAGAAACCGTAAAATCACTAGCAGAATCGCAGTATGCATGGACTGAAAAACAGGCCAAGTTAGCGTTGGTAATTTTGAAAAGGTACCTTACAAAGTTTCAGGCCAACGGTATGGACATTAAGACTCTCCTTGACAATCCTATATATGATCACGAATTCAGGGTGATAAGTTTTGATAAAGTTATTGAAAAATACACCGATGAAGATAATGTAACAAAGATCGAATTAAGATTTCCTTACAATAAAAAGGTGATACAACTTATTAGATGTTTGAAAGATAAGCGCCACTTTCCTGCGGGCTACAGTCAATATGATGGTGAATCCAAAAAATGGACTTTCTTGCACACAGATGTTACTGCGTATTATCTTACTCTTATTGCCGCAAGGTATGATTTTAAATTTGTTGACGATAGTTTATTGAAGGATTATGAAACTATAAAAGCAGAAATTATCGGGCACAGGAGACCAACTGCTAAATTGGAAAATGGCAAAGTCCACCTAGTCGATGCTCCAGAATCTTTGAAAGAATTTTGGGAAGATAATTGTCTCACACGCTCAAGCCTAGAGCAAGTCGACATGCTTAAAAATTTTGCTATATCTACACATGGTATTGATGTTCCCGCAACCAATTTGCTAGCCAAAAAAATTGCTCATAACAATTATCATAAACTTTGGATAGACTCAAACGGCTTCACTAAAAAAGAGGTGATAGCAGGACTGATGGAATTGAACTGCTTTCCTTTAATAATGCCTGTTAGTGGAGACATACACATGGAGGCAGACGTTAAAGATTTTTGGGAATGGCTAAATGTATTTCGATCACTTGGTATAGATATACTGAATGAATGTTCATGGGGGTTCGATGTTAAGGAACCAATTTATGCCAAGGACCTGCACAACGAATATGATGATAGGCAAGTCGCAATACACAATGCAAAACCGAGACAATACTTTGAAAATCTTTTTGAATTACATCAAATGAGCAAACAGTTCAAATTGATAAATGATAATACCAAAGTTATTTTTGTTAGAAATCGAATACCTCGAGCATTGATCAAAAGTAAAATAAAGGCAAAGGCATCGCTTGTCGCTCTTGGCGGCGGATATTATGCCACAGGTACAGACAACCTGAAAAGACTTCTTGAAAATCTTCCTAAAAAGTTGTATTATAGTAATCATCAGCCAAGCAGTTGGGATTGGCATGATCATGTTATAGTAAAACTTTGAAATGAGTAGTTGTAAACTAGTAATAAAAGATGAGGTAAATGTAAAATTCGAGAACTTGTCTCTTGAATGGAGAAAACGTCTATCAAATAAATTTAAATATGAAATACCATATGCACGACACCTGCCCGCTGTAAAACTAGGAAGGTGGGATGGCAAGATAAGTTTCTTTGGACTAGGGGGAACAACTTACTTGAACCTGGTTGACCAAATACTACCAATATTGGAAGAAGGCGGAGTTTATGTTGATTTTGAAGACAAAAGACCCAAACATGACTTTCAATTTACGGCGGTGGACAAAAACTATCTATCACACATCACGTGGCCAGAAACACATCCAGCGGCTGGACAACCAATAGTGTTACGTGATTATCAAGTCGAAACAATAAACAAATTTATTCAAAATCCGCAGTGCATACAAGAAATAGCCACCGGGGCAGGAAAAACAATTATTACTGCGGCACTATGTCAATTGGTTGAGCCATATGGAAGAACATTGACAATAGTTCCGAACAAAAGTTTAGTTACCCAGACTGAAGAGGACTTTCTAGCCTGTAATCTCGATGTTGGAGTTTACTATGGAGATCGAAAAGAACTAGGAAGATTCAACACAATAGCAACGTGGCAGTCATTGAACGTGTTGGAGAAGAAAAGCAAAGACGAACACACCACAGACTTTCTAGAGGCAATAAAAGGCATTTCAACTGTGATAATCGATGAAGTACACATGGCAAAGGCAGACGTACTGAAAAGATTGTTGACCGGTCCTTTCGCACACTGCGGCATACGTTGGGGACTTACAGGCACAGTTCCAAAAGCGGATTATGAATTCATGGGACTGAAATGTAGCATAGGTGATGTTGCAAACAGAATACAAGCAAGTGAATTGCAAGACAAAGGCGTTTTAGCAAACTGTCATGTAAATGTTTTACAAACACAGGATCATCCACAGTTCAAATCATACGCAGAAGAATTAAAATGGCTGACAACAGATCAAACCAGGATGACTTGGGTCGCTAAGACAATCCAAGACATTGCAACGTCTGGCAATACATTAATTCTTGTAGATAGAATTTCTGCTGGTGAAATATTAGAAAAAAAAATAAAAGATGCAGTGTTTGTATCTGGATCAACAAAAAACATGGACAGAAAGGAACAGTACGATGAAATATCTACTTCAACAAATAAAGTTATTATTGCCACATATGGAGTTGCCGCTGTTGGCATTAACATTCCTCGGATTTTTAATCTTGTTCTCATAGAGCCAGGAAAGTCATTTGTAAGGGTGATCCAAAGCATAGGACGAGGCATAAGAAAGGCTGAGGACAAAGACAGTGTTCAGATATGGGACATTACCAGCAGTTGCAAGTTTGCGAAAAGGCATCTCGGAGCAAGAAAAAAGTTTTACAAAGAAGCCAATTATCCTTATAATATAGAAAAAATAAATTATGAAAATCCTTACACTAGATAATAGGTCATACAAACTTGAGAAGATACCAGAATGGGTTGATGAAAAGTTAAGGTTCGCAGTATTAGATAACTCTGATCCTTCTAATCCTGACTTTTTCTATATTCCATTAATTTTTTTAGAAAGTTTTAACGCCCCCGCGGCGGTGTTAGAAATTGGAAAACACAAAATTAAAATGCCATTAGATTGGAAGATGCTTATTGGAGAGGCAGGACAGTCAGAAATGCATGTATTACCAATCACAAGTTTAAATGACAGAGGATTTGATGCATTCACATTCAACCCTCTTAGTAGCAGTAAGCCTGACTTTTATCCGATTGACGTCGTAGACATCTATACAGAAGTGAAATGGTATTTTCCAAAAATAAAATCTGGCCAGATGTTGGCTGTGCCTTTGAACAATGGTCCGCGTCCAGTGTGTGCTTATTTTGTGAAGGACATATCAAGACAGTGCGAACAGGTAGACTATGGTTCAGTCTGGTAGGAGATCAATAAAAATAGATGCACCCATCATGATAACAACCAATAAAATTGCAGTTTGGATGGACGAAGGTGAATGGGCCAGAGATTTTTTCCAATGGTTACAAGATAACAAACTACACAAGAAAGTTTCAGGTTTACAACATATGCAAAATAAAATTAAAATAACATTTGTAACAGCAAAAGATTGTACAATGTTTACATTAAAATATGCCAGCAGACAACAATAGAAAATTTTTTGACTTACGTAATGGACTGAAAGCGGTAGATTATCGTAATAAAGATTACTTTGATCGAATTGATGACAAAGAGAAGTCACTTTACTCGCCATACATGCTGATGAGATATGTCTCAACAACTTCATCCAAAGATCAATTTTATGTTGAACACTACATAGAAATGGTCAATGAATGCGTGAACAAACACTGCTTCACACTTGGAAAACACAAAAAATTACTATGGATCTTGACAGCAATGTGCGGATCTCTGACACAACAGTTTCACCCATGGATCAAGCCAATGAAACGTGTTCCTAACAAGTCACTTAAAAAACTGCAACAACTGTATCCAAACTGGAAAGAGTCAGATCTCGAGACACTTGATAAAATAATCACAGATCGAGAACTAGAACAATTGATCGAGGACCATGGAGACAATTAAAGTAATCGAACCTGATCTTTCAACTGTAGACTTTGAAATTGTAGATCAAAGTAGACATTTATTCAACGAATTTGAAAATATCAAACTAAAGGATGTAAGTAGCCAAAATAAAGCGTACTTGGCCCTGTTCTTCCGACAACCTTTCGAGGTCGAAGAGGCGATCGATAAAATTGATAACCAATTGTTTTTGTTAATGCAACAAGGAATAGTCAAGCCTTTGATTATAATGATAACAGAGGCATGGGATCTTTTCAACACCTATGCTTGGGACAAAAACAAACTGAACCTTACCCCGGATTTTGGAGATGTACCTTATTCTAAATTTATTGCACATTTCACTAGCAGAGCAGTGCCAGAAGAAAACATCACTTGGTTGGTGATGAACAATATTCACAAAAAACAAATAAAAAATTTACGAGACAGAGGATATAAAATAAAAACACGCTTCATACAATATTGTTACTACTTGCAAAGAATGAAAGCAGTTGCTTCAAGGACCGCACTTGACAAAAGGAGTTTTACAAAATATTATAGTTGCTTGTGTAGAGGAAGTGTGTACAACCACAGATATGGCATGGTGTATAACCTATGGGCAAATAATTTGCTCCAAAAAGGAAACGTGAGTTGTGAACCTTACAGAGAATTAGAAGAGTCTAAAGGATCTAACTGGGTAATTGACAATCAAACAACAGAAGATTTTATGAAGAATTTTGACGATTGGGAGATAAGGAAAGGTAAATTTGCATCAACTCTGCCTTTAACTTATGATAACAAAGTTAATCAGCATTGGTTGTTTGACTATGACGAAAGATACATCTTTGATAATAGTTTTCTTTGGATTCCTACAGAATCACATCTTGGACATGATGGTGTCATTATTTCAGAAAAAACTTGGAAAGCGATTGCATATGGATCTCCATTCTGTATTAACGGAGAAAAAAATTCATTGCAATATCTAAAGGAGATGGGCTTTAAGACTTTTGAGGATTTTTGGGACGAGAGCTATGACAATGATGACAAACCTGCCAGAATCAAAAAAATTACAGAAATAATAAAAAATTTATGTGATATGGACATGACAGAAATAAATTCAATGTATCAAAAAATGTTGCCTATACTAAAACACAATCAAAAGGTCATGATAGAAAATACTCAACACACTGATCTTATCAAAGAACTCAAGGAGATCTATGACAACTAATAGATGCACGTATTGTGGAAAAGTTTTTGCAAAGGCAAGGACTCTACAGGTGCATCTGTGTGAGCCGAAGAGGAGATACTTACAGCGAGATGAAAAATGGGTTGTAAATGCATTTATGGTGTTTCAAAGATTTTATCAGATACATCAACACAATTCAAAAACAAAAACATATGACGAGTTTGTTAAAAGTCCCTACTACAATGCATTTGTAAAATTTGGCAGATACATCATGCACGTAAGTCCCTTGTATCCGGACAAATATATAGATTACGTTTTACAATCAAAAGTAAAATTAGATCATTGGTCCAGAGACGATCTTTATGAACTTTATTTGATCGAAACGTTGAAAAAAGAACCAGTGGAGGCCGCACTACAGAGAAGCATAGCAACAATGATGGATTGGGCTACAGAGCAAAACGCTCAATGGTCAGATTACTTCCGACTTGTAAACACCAACAGGGCAGTGCAACACATACAGCAAGGTAAGATTAGTCCGTGGCTTTTGTTAGGTTGCAGTGCAGGCAAAAGGATGTTAAACTCATTGAATGATGAACAATTACAAATGATTGAGAGATTCATCAATCCAAGTTTTTGGCCAAGCAAGTTGAAAAGTTACCCTGCTGACTTGATGTTGGTGCAGGACACAGCAAAGGAGGCAAAGATTGTCTAAATTAAATTTAGAAATAACGGAAAGTTTAGAATTTGACAGTGGCGATATCGCAGTTATAATAAAACAAGACGGATCGGTTGGCAAAATAATAATGCCGAACATGGACCAAGAAGTCCGTAACAGCGAAGGTTACAAGTCCATGCTTGAAGTTGTTGAGTTACTAAAGCCTGGTGCAAAGGAGGAGTTTATCAAACATGCTGAGAAAGTCAAAGGGAGAATTCACTAATGCCTGACGTAGACATAGACTTTTACGATAGAGACAACACATTGAAGTTGTTCAAACACCCTCCTGCCACTATAATAAAGAATGATAAAACAGAAAAACACAAGACTGGCATTTACTTTCACGCAGTGCCGGAACACCCTGTGACTGGACACGCAACAATAGATTACAAGAAGGCAGAGGAAAGAGGATACTTCAAAATTGATTGTTTGAATGTAAGCATATACAAGGATGTGAAATCAGAGCAGGAACTGGTTGAACTAATGATACAAGAGCCGGACTGGGACATGCTCAAAGATGCAAAGGTTGTAGACCAACTGTTCCATCTAAACGGGCACTTCAATATCGTATCCAAACTAGAGCCAAGAACGATCGAACAACTTGCGGCTGTTTTAGCGATCATTAGGCCAGCAAAGAGACAACTTATGTATAAAGATTGGGTGGACATAATGAAAGAAGTCTGGATAAAGCCAACTGATGGTTCTTACTTCTTTAAGAAATCACATGCTGTTGCATACGCCCAGGCCATAGTGGTGCAGATGAATTTGATCACTAGAGATAAATATAATTTTGATGCACAGTCAAAAACGTAAGTCAAAAAAACCTAGAAAAAAACATTATCCAAAAAGATCAGAATACTGCCATTATCAGCCTAAAAATCCACTTACAATATATTTTGCAAAGTTGATTGAAGGCAAAAAGTCTAAGTAGGTCTTCTCACTAATTGGATAGTTCTTCTTTTTACCCGTTTCTTCGAAATTTCAGAAAGTTTTACCGTAGGGCCATGCACAATTTCAACATCCTTGCTATTCAAAGTGACAAGTGTTGATCTGAAATATCTAAATTCACCCTTTAGAAATATGTTGATTGGTAATTTCCTATTGGATTCGTGCCACCAAGTTTCTCCACATTTTAAGAATTTTACTTTATCCTGGGGCATCATTAATCTACCATAATCGTAGAAACTGATCACGTTTGCATCTTCGTTTTGCACAATGCCCACAAACTCCAATTCTCCCTTTCTGATAAGGCTCAAAAATGGGAATTTGTCCCTGAGTGTGTTAAAAATTTCGTTCAT
>MDSZ01247260.1_pt1 | contig 13735 bp, 12 predicted proteins | sample 811201 | NCBI WGS metagenome assembly MDSZ01 (sample SAMN05326647, study PRJNA326480) | marine metagenome | isolation source: seawater | place: Indian Ocean: North | collected 2010
AATATTCCCTCAGTCCCTTTATTTTTCTCAGCTGACTTATCGAGAAAAATCAAAAATGAATGGGGTCAAGCCAAGCTTATTTATGGAAATAATTGTATTGCTCATTTAGATGGTCTTAGAGATTTAATGCTGGGTGTAAAAAATCTTCTTACAGATGATGGGGTATTTGTTATAGAATGTAATTATTGGGGTGGTATGGTTAAAAATACCAATTACTCACTAATTTATCACGACCATTTTTCATACTTTTCAATTTTGGTTTGGAAAACTTTTTCAAAAAAATACAATATGTATCCTTTTGATGCAGTTGTAACTCCGGCGCAAGGTGGGTCTTTGAGACTTTTCATATCAAAGAAGAAGAGAAAAGTAACCGCCAGATATAAGAAACTATTAGATGAAGAGATTAAATCAAAATTAAATTCACATGATGTAAGTATGACTTACAAAAAAAACGTTATAACTCAATCAAATGAACTTGAAAGTATTGTAAAAAAACTCAAAAGTAGAGGAAAAAAAATAGCAGGATATGGAGCGGCCGCGAAAGGAATGACAATATTAAAATGCTCAAATATTGGAAAAAAACTAGAATATTTTGTAGATGACTCTCCAGCAAAACAAGGTTTTTTCTCTCCTGTAGATCATGTGCCAATTATAAGTAGAAAAGATGCACAAAAAAAACTACCAGATTACTTTATAATTTTAGCACCTAATTATAGTGATGTAATAATTAAAAAGGAAAAAGATTTTATTAGCAAAGGTGGAAAATTCATCATACCCAAAAATGGTATACACGTTTACCCCAAGAAATGAGAGTATTAGTAACAGGAGCAGCTGGATTTATCGGTTTTCATTTGTCGAATAAGCTTCTCGAAGAAGGTTATAAAGTTACCGGTATAGATAACCTTAATAATTATTATGATATTAGACTTAAAAAAGCACGTCTAGGAATATTACAATCAAAAAAATTCAAAAAAAAATTCATATTCTTTAAAGGTAATATAGAAAATAAAAATTTTTTAAAAAGAATTTTTAAAAAAAAATTTGATTTTGTAATTCATTTAGCAGCTCAAGCTGGTGTCAGATACTCCTTGGAAAAACCCAATGTTTACGTTAAATCAAATATAGAAGGTTTTTTTAATCTTTTGGAAAATATACGTTACCATAAAAATAATTTAATTTTTGCAAGCTCTAGCAGTGTTTACGGCAAAACAAATAAAAAAATTTTTGTGGAAAGTGATAATTGTAATAAACCAAAACAACTTTATGCTGCAACAAAGCTTTCAAATGAGTCGATGGCATTCGCTTATCATGATTTATTTAATATTAACATGATATGCTTAAGATTTTTTACAGTTTATGGACCTTACGGAAGACCAGATATGTCAATTTTTAAATTTACGAAAGATATTATAAATAAAAAAACAATTAGAATTTATAATCATGGAAATCACACCAGAGATTTTACTTATATATCTGATGCAGTTCAGAGCATAATCAATATACTGAAAAAATATAAAAAAAATACAAAAAAAAACATTTTTCAAACATTTAATATTGGAAACAATAGACCACAGAAAGTTTTACATGTTGTTAAGACTCTTTCAAAAATTTTAAAAATTAAACCACGTTTAAAATTTGTTGATTTTCAAGCAGGTGACATGAAAAATACCAGAGCTTCAATTAAAAAAGCAAATAAAATAATTAAATATTATCCAAAAGTGAAATTTTCAGAAGGTGTAGAAAAATTTGTTAGTTGGTACAAAGAGTTTTATAAGTAATTATTTCAAATCTAAATGTTGACGTCAGGATTTAACTTTATTGATAAAAAGTTTAAAGGGAAAATTAACATTATTTTTTTTCTAATGTTTATTGGCATGATATTAGAAATGTGTAGTATTGGTATATTTCTTCCTGTATTTGATTTTTTATTAAATGATCAAAAGGAAAACTTTTTTACGAAATTAGTAAACAATCTAAATTTTTTAAATATTCGTCCAGAATATTTTATTTTATTATTACTTATTCTCGTTTTTTTAATTAAAAATATATTTTTAATGTTATCTACTTTTTATCAACAAAAGACATTGGAAGATATAAAATATAATCTAAAGTCAAAATTGTTTGGAAGTTATTTAAAGCAAGACTACAGTTTTTTTTTGAAAACAAATACATCTCAATTATTGAGAAACAACTCAAATGAGTGTGAATATGCTGTATTTGTACTTTTTAGTATAATTACAATCTGGAGTGAAGCTCTTGTTGCAATTGGTACTTTTATTATCCTACTTTATGTGGATACAGTTTTCACTTTAGTAATAAGCGCAACCGGACTAATTTTTGTATCGACAATTTTCTTTTTGATTAAAAAAAAACTTAACTTATATGGTAATGAAAGATTAAAAAATGAAGGTTTATTAATTAAGTTTTTTTCACAAGGATTTTTTGCAGCAAAAGAAATAAAACTTTTACAATCAGAAAATAGTTTGCTGAAGAATACAGACAGAGCTTTATCTAAACTTAGAAAACTTAATTTATTTGTTAATCTATCGAGACTTTTTGTTAAATATTATGTCGAGATATTAATCATAATAATTTTTTCTGTTAGTATATTGACAATGTTAATTATAAAATCAGATTTAAATTTAATTGTTTTTAAACTTGGTTTTTTTGCAATTGCATCTTTTAGGCTTATTCCTGCATTTTCTAGAATATTTATACATTTTCAAGAGGTAAGATATAGAAGAGCTTCTATTAGAAACCTTAATACTGAATTTGATAAGTTTCAAATCACTCATTCTAAAAATCAAAACTATGAAAACGAGAAAATTAAATTTCAAAATATTTTAGAAATAAAAAATTTAAGTTTTTCGTACAACTCCTCAAAGAGGGTATTTGATAACGCTAATTTAATTTTAAAAAAAGGTGAAACTGTTGGAATATTAGGCGAGTCAGGTTCTGGAAAAAGTACTTTTGTAAATATATTAACTGGACTAATGACTCCCACAAACACTGAAGCTAAAATCCTTGTGGATGAAAAATCTATTTATAGAAATTTACCTAGTTGGCAAAAACAAATCGGATATATCCCACAAAACCTTTATTTTATTGATGACTCAATAGTTAGTAATATTGCTTTTGGTATTTTGGATGAGGATATTGATATGAAAAAAATTAAAATGGTTTTAAAACAATGTGATCTTGAAGATTTTGTAAACACTCTACCTAAAAACTTAAATACAGTTATTGGTGAAAACGGTATTAATTTATCTGGTGGTCAACAACAGAGATTAGGATTAGCTAGAGCATTATACTTTGATCCTGAAATACTTATTTTAGATGAGTCTACTTCAGCACTTGATATTGATACTGAGAAGAAAGTAATGAGCACAATTGAAAAATTAAGGGGTAAGAAAACAATTATAATTATTTCACACAGAAATAGTACAATGGAAAAAGTTGATAAAGTTTACTTAATTAAAAAAGGCGATTTAATTTTTAAAAAAACATTATAAATTTTATGAAAAAAGTTTTAATCACTGGGGGCACTGGATTTATTGGGTCCCATTTATCTGAGCATCTTACAAAAAAAGGCTATAGAGTGACCTGTTTTGATAGATATAATCCAAATTACAATTTAGGCTGTTTAGAAAAATCAAAATATAAAAATCAAATAGATTTCATTTTTGGAGACATCAGGGACTATGATTCTGTTTTTAAAGCAGTAAAGAAATCTGACATTGTTATTCATTTAGCTGCATTAATTGGAATCCCTTATTCGTATTTTTCTCCATTAGCTTACGTAAAAACAAATATTGAAGGAACATATAATGTTTTAGAGTCCTGTAAAAATTTAAATATAAAACAGGTTATATCAACTTCAACAAGTGAGACCTATGGCACAGCAAATTATGTTCCAATGGATGAGAAACATCCTCTCTTTGCACAATCACCATACGCTGCTTCAAAAATATCAGCAGATCAAATGGCATTGAGTTATTGGAACTCATTTAAACTTCCGGTTAAAATAATACGACCATTTAATACTTTTGGTCCAAGACAATCATCACGTGCGATAATACCAACTATAATTCTACAAGCTTTAAATAACAAGGATATTAAATTAGGAAATCTTAAACCCACGAGGGATTTTTTATTCATACAGAATACAATAGATGCCTATTATGAGATTGTTAAAAGTAAGAACTTTTTTGGTAAAGTTGTAAATGTTGGGTCTGGAAAAGAAATTTCTATTGGACAATTAGTAAATCTTATAAAGAAAAAATTAAGTTCAAAATCAAAAGTCATTATTGAAAATAAAAGAATTAGAACTGCAAATAGTGAAGTTGATAGGCTCGTTTGTAATAACGCGCTTTTAAAAAAGAATACAAATTGGAAGATATCAACATCTTTTGAAAAGGGTTTAGATGAAACAATTGAGTGGTTTAAGAATAATAACAATACAGAAGTTTCAAAAATTTATAATATATAAAACTTTTTAACAACATGATCAAAACAGTGTTAATTACCGGAGGTGCTGGTTTCATTGGTAGTCATTTAGCAGACGCCCTTATAAAAAAAAAATATAATGTTGTAATAGTTGATAATTTTTCTAAAGGAAAAATTTCAAATTTGAAAAATATAAAAAAGAAAATTAAATTGATAAAATGCAATATTGGACAAAATTCTAGAATTTTAAAAAAAATAAAATTTAATTTAGTGTTTCATCTTGCAGCATTAACAAGTGTGAAAGAAAGTGAAATTAAACCAAAAAAATATTTTTTGAATAATTATGTTTATTCAAAAAAATTATTCAAAACTTTAAATTTAATTCACACAGAAAAAGTTATATATGCAGCATCATCAAGTTGTTATGGAAATACAGGAAATAAAATAATTAATGAAAATCACAAAATTAGGCCTATTTCTGCATATGCTAGATCGAAGTTGAAAACGGAAATATTTCTTAAAAAATATTTAAAAAGAAAAAAAATCGGCTTCATATCTCTAAGATTATTTAATGTCTATGGACCAAGATCATCAAATGATATGTACTCTGGTGTTATAAATAAATTTATCAAAAATTATCTTAACAAAAGAAAATTAGAAATATACTCTGATGGAAAACAAACAAGAAGTTTTATTTATATTTCAGATGTAATAAGAGCATTTGTAATTTTAGCTGAAAATAAAATTAAAAATCAAATTTTTAATGTTGGTAGCTTGAAAAGTTTCTCAATAAATTATTTAGCAAAATTTTTTAAAATTGATAAAATTTATTTACCCAGTACAAAAGGAGACATAAAATTTTCAAGGTCTGGGATATCAAAAATATATAAATATATAAAATGGAAACCAAAAATAAGCTTAAAAAAGGGCCTTAAGCTAACGATGAAATCAAAAAAATGATTAAGATAGGAATTATTGGAGCAGGGAAAATTGCCGATAAGCATTTAAAATGTCTAAATGTTCTAAAAGAATTTGATGTTAAGTCAATTACATCCAGAACTCAAAAAAAAGCAATATTTTTATCAAAAAAATACAAAATTAAAAAAATTTATCAAACAATTGATGAAATGTTTTTAAAAGAAAAACTAGATGCAGTAGCAGTTTTTGTAAATGCTGAAAATATGTACAATGTATTAAAGAAAATAATAAGATATAGAAAAATAATTTTTTTTGAAAAGCCAGCAGCACTTACTTTAGCTGAAACTTTAAAACTTAAAAAACTAAGCAAAAAATACAAAACTAAAAGTATGATTGGGCTGAATAGGAGATTTTATTCTAATTTTGAAAAAGGTTTAAAATTTCTTAAAAAAAATGGTGGTTTAAAAGGTTTTGTAGTGGAGGGACACGAAAGATTTTGGAAAATTAAAAATAAGAGAAATAGAAAAATTATAAAAAATTGGATTTACGCTAACAGTATTCACACTTTAGATTTATTGAGATTTTTTGGTGGAGAAATAAAATCATTTAAGACATTTTCAAATCACAATGGCTATTCTAAAAACTTTACAATTTCTTTAAAATTTAAAAATAATGTGATTGGAACTTATATATCTAATTGGAATTCACCAGGGGGTTGGTCGGTAAAACTTTATGGAGATCGTCACACAGTAATTTTTAGCCCCCTAGAAAAGGGAATTATAATTGATCAAAAATTTAAAACGAAAAAGATTATACCTGAAAGTTTTGACAAAAAATTCAAACCTGGTTTCTATAAACAAATGGTAAGCTTTAAAAATTTTGTTAAAACCGGAAAACTAAAAAGACCAGCTCAAAGTTTAGATGGTTTTGCAAGGACTTTAAATCTAATTGAGAGTATTTAAAATGGTATCTAAAATTCAATTACACAAACCTTCTTTTAACAATAGAGAAATTCTGTTCGTAAAAAAATGTATTAAATCAGGCTGGGTATCAAATCAGGGTAAGTTTGTTGATTTGTTTAAACAAAAAATAAAAAAACTAACAAAATCAAATTTTGTTGTACCAACTATTAATGGCACCTCGGCTATTCATACATCACTTAAATTAGCTAATGTAAAAAAAAAAGATGAAGTAATTGTTCCAACAATTACTTATGTTGCCACAATTAATCCAATAATTTATATGGGAGCATCACCAATTTTTCTTGATGTATCAGATGATTTAAATATATCTATTAAAGATTTAGAAAAATTTTTAAAAGAAGAAACTATTCTTAAATCCAGCGGAACTTTTAATAAAAGAACAAATAGAAAGATATCCGCTATTATACTAGTTCATGTATTTGGAAACGCCGTAAACATTAAACCTATAATAAAAATTTGTAAAAAGAGAAAAATAAAAGTAATTGAGGATGCAGCAGAAAGTTTAGGAACTTTTTATAAAAAAAATTACTTAAATAATAAACACACTGGAACCATCGGAAATTTTGGATGTCTTTCATTTAATGGAAACAAAATATTAACAACAGGTGGTGGCGGGGCTGTTCTAACAAAAAATAAGAAAGATTATAACTACTGCAATTATCTCTGTGATCAAGCAAAAGATGACAAAGTATTATCTGTACACAATGAACTTGGTTATAACTACAAGCTATCTAATATTCAGTCAGCATTAGGATGCGCACAATTTGAAAAATTAAAAAGTTATTTGATGAAAAAAAAAAGGATTCATCAAAACTATATTAAACTTTTTAAAAACAGTAAAAATTTCAAAATTTTAAAACCAAAAAGTTACTTTGAAAGCAATTATTGGCTTAATGTTTTAATTATAAATAACAAGTCTAAAGTTTCACTAAAAAGATTAACAAATAAACTTCTTAATAATGGAATAGAGGTAAGACCTGTTTGGAAATTAAATCATTCCCAAAAACATTTTAAGATTTACCAAAAATATAGAATAAAAAAATCTTCAAAGATTGCAAAAACACATCTTTGTATTCCCTCAAGCCCAGATTTAAAATTTTCTCAACAAAAATTTATTTATAAAATTATAAACTCAGTATGAATAAAAAATTATTTAATATATTGATAATTGGATCAGGAAATATTGGAAAATATCATTTAAAAGGAATTTCAAGTTTATCTAAAACAAATATATTCGTAGTAGAAAAAAATAAAAAAACTATCAAAAAGTTAAAGTTAAATAATAAAAAATTTAAAAATGTTAATTTTTACGAAAAGATAATTAATTTTAATAGAAATATTGATTTAGTAATTTTAGCTACACCATCAAATGAAAGATTAAAAATAATAAGTGAAGTTATAAAAAAAAATAAAATCAAATATTTTATTGTAGAAAAAGTTGTTTCTCAGACTTATAAAGAATTTAAAAAAATACGTGAGCTCTTCACCAAAAGTGGTATTAAAGACTTTATAAATTTTCCTAGAAGGTATTATAAAATATATGATTATGTTAAAAAAAATCTTAAAACAAGAAACAAAAAAAAAGATAAAATCTCAATTATAAAGTACGGAAGTAACTGGAACCTTGGTTCAAATATTTTCCATTTTATTGATTTATTTTGCTACTTAACAAACAATTATGAAATTAAAATATCAGAACACAAACTTGAGAAAACTTTATTCCTTTCAAAAAGAAAAGGTTATAAAGAATTTCGTGGATCTATAAAAATTCATAATTCAAACGGTGATAAATTATTAATCGAAGATCATAAAGACAATATTATTAGCAATAAAATGAACATGGTATGTATTGAATTTAAAAATAAAACTTTCATTGTACTAGAATTTATTAATTTACTTATTGAATTAAATTCTAGTGATAAAAATTATTTAAATTATACATATTTTAAAACACCGAAACAAAGTCATCTTACAAAAAGTATAGTAAATAATTTAATTAAGAAAAAAAAATGCGATTTACCATCGTTTCAAGAAACAGAAAATTATCACAAAACCATGCTTAATTTCTTTTTAAAATTTATTAAAAAAATTAACAAAAATATTAGAGCTGTTCCAATCACATAAAAGTTTTAAATATTTATGAATAAAAATGGATGTTTTATAATCGCAGAAATAGGCGTAAATCATAATGGAAGTTTCAAAAAAGCTCTTAAGATGGTAAAAATTGCAAAAAATATTGGAGCTGATGCTGTAAAGTTTCAATTATTTGATGCTGAGAAATTAGCAACAAAAAGTGCCCCATTAGCAAAATATCAAAAAAAAGGATCTAAAAGTCCCAATCAATTAAAGTTATTAAAATCATTATCACTCAATCAAAATGAAATTATCAAATTGAAGAAATATTCAGACAAATTAGGAGTTATATTTTTATGTAGTGCTTTTGATGTTGATAGTTTGAAATTTCTTAAAAATTTAAACCTTAAATATTTTAAAGTTCCATCTGGTGAAATTAATAATTTTCCATATTTAAAAGTTTTAGCAAAATTTAATAGGCCTGTGCTCTTATCTACTGGCGTTTCAAATGTTTTAGAAATTAGAAAAACTGTAAATTTTTTGTTAAAAAATGGATTAAAAAAAAGTAATCTTATCCTATTACATTGTAATACTGCTTACCCAACGCCTCTGAAGGATACAAATTTAAATGCTATTAATGATCTAAAGAAAAAATTTAATTTACAGGTTGGTTTTTCTGATCACACTATAATAGCAGAAACTCCAATAATAGCAGCAACTCTTGGAGCAAAGTTTATTGAAAAACATTTTACTTTAAATAATAACTCTAAAGGTCCAGATCATAAAGCAAGTTTAAATCCCAAAACTTTTAAAAATATGATTGATGGTATTAGATTGCTAGAAAAAGTTTTGGGAGGAAATAAGAAAGTAACTCAAAGTGAAATTATAAATAAAAAAATTATTAGAAAATCTGTTGTTGCAAAAGAGAAAATTTATAAAGGTCAAAAATTTACTGAGAAGAACTTAACTTGCAAAAGGCCAGGATTTGGAATTTCTCCAGATTATTTTTACGTTTTAATAGGCAAAAAATCTAAAAGAGTTTATGAAAAAGATGAGATGATCAAATGGTAAGAAAGAAAATATTCGTTTTTTCAACTACTAGAGCCGAATATGGTTTATTAAAGAATCTAATACAAAATAACAACTATAAGAATTTGGACATAAAATTGGTTGTTACAGGATCACATCTTTCAAAAAAATTTGGTTCAACTATAAATGAAATTAAAAAAGATAAAGTGACAATTTTCAAAACCATTAAAATTTTATCCAAAGATAATAATACCTCCTCAAGCCTTAATTATATTGACTGCTTTAACAAAGTAGATAAATTTTTAAAGCTCAGAAAGCCCGATCTGGTTATTTTATTGGGTGACAGATTTGAAACTTTTGCAATAGCAAATGCTTGTAATTTTAATAAAATTAAAATTTGTCATATTCAAGGGGGTGAAATCACCCAAGGTTCTATGGATGATTTTTATAGACATGCTATAACAAAGTTTTCTCATATTCATTTCACAGCTACTAAAAATGCAAAACTGGTGGTTAAACAATTGGGAGAGAATCCCAGGTATATTTTTAATACCGGTAGTCTTCTATTGGATAATTTTAAAAATCATAAAAAACTTAATAAGAAAAAGCTAGAGCAATTATTAAAAATAAAATTTTTTAAGAAAAATTTAATGCTTACACTTCATCCTTCCTCAAATCATTTTGAGAAAATACGTTTAGAGACAAAAATTTTATCTTCTGTCATTAGTGAATTAAAAAATATAATGTTTATAGTTACCTATCCAAATCAAGATGCAGGGCACGAAATAATAATAAAAGCTTTTACCAAACTTAAAAAAAAGGTTTCAAACCTAAAAATTTATAAATCTCTTGGGCAAAAGATATATCACTCTTGTTTAGATGTAGTAGATGGTGTTATTGGAAATTCATCAAGTGGAATAATCGAAGCTCCATACTTTAATAAAAAAGTTATTAATATTGGTGATAGACAGCACGGAAGGATTATAGGTATTCAGAATGTAAAGACTGTAAAATTCAATAAAAGAAAAATAATCAAGTCAATTAATTTTATATTAAACAATAGAGTTAAAAACAAAAAAAATAATTATATATATGGAAAATCTCCTGCTGCTCCAAAAATACTCAAAATTTTATCAAATTTAAATTTAGAAGATATTAAATTTAACAAAACTTTTAACACCATTACACATTAGATGGATTTTATAATTAATATTATTTTTTATTTATTTGTATCTCTTATTTCAGTGGAGATTATTTTAAAAGTTATAAGCTTTATAAAAAATAGATACACATCAAATGATTCATTAAGAAAGAAGCTATTAAATAAAAACTATCATAAATATCTCAATTTAATTGAGAGCAAGACTCCAATGTTTTCATATTTACCAATTGGTTTGAGAAATTTTAATATGAAAAATAAAGCTTTATCCGAACATGCAAAATTTAATAAGGAGGGTTTTAGAACATATGAATTTGAAAATAAAAAAGAAGATGAATTCAGAATAATTATTTTAGGAGGATCTGCAGCTTGGGGATGCGGATCTTCTTCTAATACCACAACAATTGCTGGACATTTAGAGAAGATAATAAAAAATAATAATTTTTTAAAAAATATAAATAAGAAATCTATTAAAGTTTTTAATTTATCACAAATTAACGGAACACAAACACAAGATTTATTAAATTTAATTTTTTTTTACGAAAAAACTAAACCCGACATAGTTATTTCATTTATTGGATGGAACGAAATGATAACAAGTTATGGCATGGATAAAGAAATATTGAATAAATTTAAAACCTTTTATTTATCTGAAATATCAAATGTTCAACCATTAAGTCTACCTTTTTATAAAAAAAAAATATTTATAAAACTATTGAAAGATTTCCTCTTTAATAATTTTTATTTTTTAAACTTATTTAAGCAAAAAGAAAAAACTACAAATATTCTAAAAAAAATTAAAGATAATTATGAAATAAATAGTCAGATTGTAATTAATAACTTAAATATATATGCAAAACTAGAAAAAGCTTTCAATTTTACAAAATTTACTTTTTTACAACCAAATGTCTATAATAAAAAAAACCTCACAACCTCAGAAAGAAATATTATTGACCTATATGAAAAACACAGGCCAATTCACGGAGGTCAAGAGTTAGGAATTTATTTAAAAGAAAATAATATTTATAATTTAATATTGAATAACAAAGATTCAAAATCACAAGTTATTGATTTAAGCAAAATTTTTCAGGAAGAAAAAAAAGAAATTTTCTATACATTGGTTCATTTAAATGATGATGGATATAAAATTATTGCACAGCAAATTTTAGAAAATATTAAAAATAAATATAAACCTTCATGAAAAATATACTGTGTACTATTTGTATGCGTTCTGGGTCCAAAGGCATAAGAAATAAAAATTTATTAAAGATAGGAAAGAAAGATTTGATGTCCTTCACAATTAAACAGGCAGCTAATTCACGTTTGTTTTCAAATATTATCGTATCAACAGACTCAAAAAGAATACTAGCAAGAGCAAAGAAACATGGTGCATCCGGGTGGTTTTTGAGACCCAAACGATTATCTAGGGACACAACTGGTAAAATTATTGTTATTAAACACGCATTACTAATGGCAGAAAAATTTTTTAATAAAACTTTTGACTATATAGTTGATTTAGATGTCACCTCTCCATTAAGAAAAATAAGTGATATTAAAAAGTCTTTAAAATTGATAAAAAGAAAACATGGGGATAATTTAATTTCAGGATCTATCTCGAGGAGGAGCCCATATTTTAATATGGTAATAGTAAATAAAAACCAGGTGAGAAAGGTACTTAACTCTAAAAAGCTTATATATAGAAGGCAAGATGCACCAAAAACTTTTGATCTTAATGCATCAATATATATTTGGAAAAGAAAAACATTATTGACAAAAAAAACTTTATTCAACAAAAAAACAGTTTTTTTTGAAATGCCTCCAGAGAGATCATTTGATATTGATAATTATTTTGATCTAAAAGTTGTAAAGTCCCTAAAAAAAAATGAAAAATAATTTTATAAAAAACTTAAATTTTAAAAATAAAGTTATATTTATTGTTGGAGGCTCAGGTTTAATTGGAAAAAATGTCGTAAAATCATTGATTTCATTAAATGCCAAAGTTTTTAATTTAGACATAAAAAATATTTCAATAAAAAATAAAAACTATAATTTTAAATATTTTGACTGTACCAAACTTCATGAATTAGAGAGTAAAATAGATTTATTAGTTAAAAAATTTGGATGTCCCAAAATATTAATAAACTGTTCCTATCCTTACACAAATGATTGGAAGCTCTCAAATTTTGAAAGTGTTAAATTAAACAATATGAGGAAAAACGTTGATATTCATTTAAATAGCTATGCTTGGATTTCAAAGTTAATAGCTGATAAAATGAAAAAAAATAAAAAAAAAGGTAGTATAATTAACATGTCCTCAATTTATGGTGTTGTTGGACAAGATTTGACTATTTATAAAAATACTCCAATAAAAGAGAATTTCACTTATTCAATAGTTAAAGGCGGGATAGTGAGTTTTACAAGACAAATGGCATCTTATTACGGCAAAGATGGTATTAGAATTAACTGCATTTCTTCGGGTGGGGTTGCTGGACATAGCGCAGGTATTTCAAAAAAACAAAACAAATTATTTTTAAAAAATTATTCTACTAGAGTTCCTTTGAAAAGACTTGCAAAGTCAAATGAAATATCGAATGTGATAATTTTTATGTCTTCAGATGCAGCATCTTACATTACAGGTTCAAATATAATGGTCGATGGGGGATGGACTATCATATGATTGGAAAAATTAAATTTATAGTAATAAAATTTTTCACCTTTATAAAATCTAAAATAAACCGAAAAAAGAATGTTAAAAAAGATCACACAGATGATATTTACCCACTTTTTTAAATATAACCTTTTCAAAAAAATATGATAGTACTTGGAATATCACACGACCTTTGGATTTCTTCGGCTGCGATAGCTAAGGACGGCAAAATAATCGCGGCAGTATCTGAGGAGAGACTAAATAGAATTAAAAGATTTAAAGGTTTTCCTCTACTTTCAATTCAGCATTGTTTAAATAGAGCAAAGGTAAGTTTGGATGATGTTGATAGGATAGTTGTAGGATGGAATCCTTATTGGCATTTGAAAGGATTGAACCCTAGATACTCTAATGAAAGCAGATGGAGAGCAGAATATTTGTACTCTGTCCCAAATAATTTAATAAGTCTTTTTAATAAAAAAA
>MDSZ01265316.1_pt1 | contig 13734 bp, 14 predicted proteins | sample 811201 | NCBI WGS metagenome assembly MDSZ01 (sample SAMN05326647, study PRJNA326480) | marine metagenome | isolation source: seawater | place: Indian Ocean: North | collected 2010
AACAACATTTTTGTTCTCTTTTCCATTTTTAAAATATATATTTTTTTTATTTCTTGCTTTTAAAGTAGAAATTGGAACATCAATAAAAATTTCATAATATTCCTCAAGATTTTCTCTATTCCACTTTAGCCATTCAGGGAATAATGATAAAACTGAAACGATAACATTAACTTTATTTTGACTTAAAAAAAATGCTAATTTTGAAATTCTTGAAGCATTGATATTTCTTTCCTTTATTGAAAAACCAAGATCATTATCAAAAATATTTCTTATTACATCCCCATCTAAAATTAGAAATTCACCATAATTGTCTCTGAGTTCATCTTTAAGTTTTGAACCTAAAAAGCTTTTGCCAGAACCAGATAATCCTAAAATCCAAATAACCATAGTGTTAATTAATTATTATTGTAGAATTTTTCTAAGTCTAATAATTTCTTAAATTTTTTAATTCCAACTTTATTTTTAATTTTTCCTAATTTTTCTTCTCTTTCAGATTTATCTATCAACCTAGGTAGTCTTTCTCTTTTCATAATTTTTTTTGTAAAAGATGTTCTTCTTAAATTCAAAAATTTACATATTTTTTTAATTTGATAATCAGTATTAGTGGCAAAATCATCAAAATTAATTCTAAGTATTTTTTTATTCTTAATTCTCTTATATGTTCTTACTTCATTTCTTACAGCTTCATCCACCATATCAATTATTACCTCTGTTGTGTTTCTTAGATTATTTCTTGTAAAGCTTTTATGCATATAAAAAGGTTTTAATATTTTGTTTTTAGAAATTAATGGAACTTGACAAAGTACTTTTTTTTCAGCTGCACCAAGTCCAAGATTAATCCAAGAGTTTACTATATCTATTGGATTTCGATTAATATTTATAATCTTTAAATTTTTAATTTTAAGATTTTTCCAAAATTTATGAAGCCAAATTCCATCATGAGCATCTAAAAGCATATGTGTGTTAATTTTTTCATGATGTTCTAAAACTTTAGCCCCTTTTTTTGACCTAATCCTTTTTTTAAATAAACTCGGATTTTTAGAGACATAAACACTAGTTTCATCTTCTACTCTAAAATTTAAGTTTCTGCCAATTAGTTGCTCATAATAACTCAAATCTATTATATGTTGGCCAATGAATCTTGCAATCTCAGTATTAATTTTTTTAAAGTGATATAAAATTGATAATTGATCTAGATAATAAATTTTTCTTAATGGTTCTACATTTTTTAAACTCGCTACAACTGGCGCCACCATACTTTTTCCAGAAGTGAGAGTGCCCGTGACTAGAACTAGATTTTTTAAGAAATTTTTTTTTATGAATTTCATTTCTTTTTATACAGTTTTTCTAGATTGATTAATTTTGTTTTAAATTTTTCACTAATATTCTTAATTAAATTATCTCTTTTTATTTTACGGGAAAAGTTTGTTTTCTCTCTGTTACCGTTTTGTTTTTTTATTTCTGAGTCGGTAAATTTACTTTTCTTTAAATTTAAAAATTTTGCAACATATTTTATTTGATTATCAGTCTCTTCCACTAATTTTTCGAATTTTACAAGCAAAAGTTTATTTTTATATTTTTTTTTATATCTTAAATAATTTTTCTTTTGAATGACATATAGTTTTTCAAACAAAAAAATTGTTTTTTCATAAACATTGCTTAACTTCGCAAATTCATTTTCATGTCCATTACACCAAAACGGAAATGCTTTTTTTTTATATTTAAAAGAATACGTTGTGTTTCTTGGATTTGAATAAAATTGTCCTGAATATTTTTTTTGCATCCAATCAAACATTACATCGACAGGATGTCTATCGATAAAGATCACCTTTGATTTTGGAAAACATTTAAATATGAAAGGAGGTTTCATCAAAATATTATGAAATTGTATAGGATAGTTATTTTTTTCATTTTTTATATCCTTGATCTTAATATCACCTTCTTTAATAGATTTTTCTCTTTGAAAATAAATTTTAGGATTTTTATATTTATTTATTGAACTGTAATCATACTTTCGCTTACTTAATTCTCTGCCAATATTAAGATTATATATTTTTTCGTTATAGATATGCTTAAATAAATAATGTGCACTGTCATCATTTAATAATTTTAAATAATTCAGATAGTAGACATTTTCAGCTACAGAATTACAAATAAACATTTCAGTTTTTTCTAAAGTAGAAACTAATGGTAATAAAAAGCTTTTTCCACCCCTTCCAACACTGGCTATAAATATAAGATTGTTAGTTAGAAGATTAAGAACATGTTTATTTCGCTTTTTTTGCATGATGTTTTGCTGATTTCAAATCGTTCAAATTATCTATATCAAATGACTTTGAACGAGGCAATACCAATATATTTGAGTCTTTTGTAAAAACATTATTTTTTTTCTTCCATAATTTTTTTGATCCCCAATAAAATTGTCCTGCATCGACATAAGTTTTTGGTAAATCCTGAGTTCTAGTATTTTTAAAACTTGGTTGAATTAAATTAAGTTTATTTTTTTTAAAATAAAAACTTCTAAGATTAGATTTTTCATGTTCGTTAGCAGCAAACACAAAACCTTTTGATTTTCCTTTTTTTAATAGAGAAAGACCTTTCAATAAATATTTTGTTTTTAAAAAAGGCGCTGTAGGGAAAATACAACAAATGTTATTAAATTTAATATTATGTTTTTCTAAATTTTTAATTTCAAATTTAATTACATCAATGATTGTAGAATAAGCATCTGATAATTTAGTTGGTCTCGGGTACAAAGCCTTTGCCCCATACTTAATTGCCAATCTAGCAATTTTTTTTGAATCGGTTGACACAAAAACTTCTTTGAAAAGTTTTGACTTCAATGCTGTTTGAATGGACCAATAAATAATGGGTCTACCATTGAAAATTTTTATATTTTTATTTTTGATTCTTTGGCTTTTCTTTCTTGCGGGTATTATAGCCACATTCATTTTATTTTCTGATCTTGTGAATTCCATCAAGATTTTACTGCATTTTTATACTCTTTGAGTGTATCAATTTTTAAATTTTCCATGTGCTTTTGAATTAAATTTATTGTTATAAATAGTTATTAATATATATATACGTTTTTTGTTAATGTTAAAGTACTTCTCTTATGAAATCTAAAAATATAAAAATTATAAATGTAAACATATCTTATGATGATAGAGGAGATATTGTTCATTGTAACAAATTTGACTTCACTCAAAAAAAAATCAAACGATTTTACCAAATTACAAATAATAATATAAATTTTGTTAGGGCATGGCATGGTCACAAAAAAGAAGAAAAATTTTTATTTGTTTTGAAAGGGGTATTTAAAATATGTGCTGTAAAAATCGATAATTGGAAAAATCCATCAAAAAAATTATCAGTAAAAGAGTTTGTAATTAATGCTAATTCACCTAAAATTTTGAATATACCAGGAGGATATGCTCATGGAACACAAAATTTAAAAGCTGGATCAAAGCTTATAGTTTTTTCAACTTTTTCTTTAAAACAAAGTATTAATGATGATTACAGATTTAAGAGTGATCTTTGGTATAATTGGAATATTAAGTTTAGATAATCTTTAATGATTAAATATTCAAGTATAACAGAAAAAAACACAATTCAATCAGCCTTCCAAAAACTCACTGGAGCATACGGAAAGATGTTGGTAGTAATTGATAAAAAAAAATCACTTCTTGGATTGATTACAATTGGAGATTTACGAAGAGCAATATTGGCTGGTTTTAACCTCGATGATAATATCAAAAAAATATATAAACGTAACGTTACGTATGTTTATAAAGATGAATTGGACAGAAAAAAATTAAATAAAAGTAATTTTACAAGTAACAGTTTAGGTGACACTACTTTTTACGTACCCTTGATAGATAAAAATAAAAAAATTAAAGATATTATGCCTGTAGAGAAAGTTTTGAATATTCTTGAAGATAATAATTCAAAAAAAAATATTTATAAAAAAAAGTTACCAAAAATTCTAATTGTTGGTGGAGCAGGCTTTATAGGTACTGTTTTAGCATCAAAACTTTTAGAAAAAAACTTTCATGTCACAATATTAGATAAATTAATTTATGATAATAAAATAATTAGAAATAATTTTAAGAATAAAAAAAATTTAAATTTTATATTTGGTGATGTCTGCGATTTAAATACTCAAATCAAGGCAATTAAAGAAATTGATGTTGTTGTGTATTTAGCAGAAATTGTTGGAGACCCAGCTTGTAGCGCTAAACCAGAGGATGCGTTAAAAACAAATTATTTATCAGTTCTAAGTTTTGCAAATCTTTGTTCATATCTTGCTATAGAAAAATTTATTTATACATCTTCATGCAGTGTCTATGGATTAGATAAAAATAATAATCTGTTAAATGAAAATTCCAATTTAAATCCAGTGTCTCATTACGCTAGAATAAAGATTATGTCTGAAAAAGCTTTATTAACTAGCGCAAATAATTATTTTAAACCAACTATATTAAGACTGGGAACAGTATTTGGTCCGTCAAAAAGGATGCGGTTTGATCTCGTGGTTAATACAATGTCAAAATTTGCTTATTTTAAAAATAAAATTGATGTTTATGGAGGTAATCAATTACGACCTAACATACATGTCGATGATGTGGCTGACGGAATTATTTCAATTATTAAGGCAAAAAAGAAAGATGTGGAAAACGAAATTTTCAATTTATCAAATGACAAATTAAATTTAGAGATTATTGAAATTGCAAAAAAAGTAAAAAAGGCTTTTAAAAAGGCAAATCTTAACATTATAAAAACATCGACTGATACCAGAAATTATAAAGTAAGTTCTAAAAAAATTAAAAATAAAGTTGGTTTTGTTGCAAAAAAAAGCATTGAAAACGCGTTAAAAGAAATGAGAGAAATGTTTAAATTTAAAAAGATTAAAAATCCAGAAAATAAAAAATATAATAATTTTTTAAGTCTAAAGTAATATGCTGAAAAGATTTTTACCTTACAGTAGACAAAATATAGATCATGAAGATATAAAAAAAATAGTCAAAGTTTTAAAATCTGATTTTATAACTCAAGGACCTAATATAATTGATTTTGAGAGAGATTTTGCGAAATATGTAGGAGCAAAATATGCTGTAGCATGTGCAACTGGTACTGCAGCATTACATTTGTCTTGCCTAGCATTAGGGATAAATAAAAAATCCAAAGTTTTAACCTCAGCGATTACGTTTGTAGCTTCAGCTAACTGTGCAGAATTTTTAGGGGCAAATGTTGATTTTGTTGATATTGACAAAAAAACATATTGTATCAGTGTTAAAGAATTAGAAAAAAAGCTAAAAAAAAAAAAAATTGATTTAGTAATTCCAGTTCATTTATGCGGTCATTCAAGTGATATGGCTGAAATATATAAGCTTAAAAAAAAATATAATTTTCATATAATAGAAGACTCTTGCCACGCACTTGGTGGAACATATAATACTTTTAAAGTAGGATCTTGTAAGTATTCTGATATATCAACTTTTAGTTTTCATCCAGTCAAACCAATCACAACTGCTGAAGGTGGTATGATTACAACTAATAACAAAAAAATTTATCAAAAACTTTTACTCTATAGAACTCATGGAATTCATAAGAACTCTAAATTTTTTAAAAATAAAAGATTGGCGTTTGATAAAAACAATCAACCAAATAGATGGTACTATGAAATGGATGTATTAGGCTTTAACTATAGAATTACTGACTTACAGGCAGCTTTAGGAAAATCACAATTAAAAAAAATTAATTTATTTACGAAAAGAAGAAATCAGATCGCTAATTATTATAACAAAAATTTTCAAAATCTAAAAATCTTAAAAATACCCTATAAAAGTAAAAAAGTTATGCATGCCTACCACCTTTATACAATTTTAATTAATTTTAAAAAAATCAATATAACAAAAAATAACTTTATGAAACTTTTGGCAGAAAATGGGGTTGGGTCCCAAGTTTTATATATACCTGTTTTTTTACAGCCTTATTATAAAAAAAAATATAATTATAAGGCTCAAAATTTTCCTCAATCAATGAATTATTATGAACAAGCATTGAGTATTCCAGTATTTCATGGCTTATCAAAAACGGAACAAACTTTCGTTATAAAAAAAATAAAAGCACTTCTGAGTTAATTATTTTATATCAATTAAATTGTAACTTTTAAGTGTATTAGCTATTTGATACAAATCCCAAATTGGTAAATTAAGATAGTCTGCTATTTCAAGAAGTGAAGTTTGTCCATCACAATGACTGATAAAATTCATCATTAATCTAACCTCTCCATTTTCTCTTTTCTTAGAAAGGGTTGGGTAAAGTCCTCTGCTACCCATCTGAGGTTCACACAACACAGTTGATTTATAATATTTATTTTTTTCAATGGCCTCTAAAGTTTTTCTTATTGCCCAATATCCCTTATCAAGACCTTTGGGTGTAACAACACTTTCTAAATTATCTAATGAAGTGTGATATTCGGGAAATTTACCATATTTTGTTTTCATTATTGTTGCGATTGGTAAATCAATTCCAGGTGCGCAATACTGTCTTTCATCACTTCCTCTATCCAGCCAACTATACTCTAACGTATTTGGGTCAATCCATTTAAGTACATGCTTTGCAAGCATATCGCTTATTGTTTTACCATTTCGTGACGGTAGAAAAGAATAGCTTCTATCATCACCTACACAAGTAATATTGAAGCCAGCAACTATTTTTTTTTTTAAATCTTTATAGTTATGGCTTAAATAGGTAATTGAGCCAATTGTTTCTGGAACAAAAACTATTCGATAACTGTAATCTAAATTACCAATTTCTATTAACCATTTTGCAAGGAATGTAAGCACTGTTAATCCTGATAAATTATCATTAGCCATAGATGGATGGCAAATATATGTGCTTAAAAATATTTCTTTTTTACTTTTGCCCTTGATTAATACTTCTCCATAATTTAGTTCACCATCAAATAAATCTGTATCAACTAAAACTTTATAAGTTCCATCCTTTAATGTGTTAAATTTCTTTTGAGAAATACAAAATCCCCATCTTTTTTTGTAATAGCTTGTTACATAAGGAATAGCGTTTGGTTGATCTTTAAGTGTGTGAAGATGACTCTTAAGTTCTTCAAAACTGATGTTTCCTTCAAATGGCTCACTGTATCCAACTAAATGAAGGTTATTTTGTGAAAAATCACATATTTTTTCTCCTTTTGGAGTAACAATATAAGCCTCTTTTACTTTCCATTCTTTTGGAACAGTCCAGTCAAAAACCTTTTCTCCTGAAGGAACTGATTTAATATTAATATTTGGTAAATGTTCAGATATTTTATGTAATGTTTCTCTTACACCTTCACCTGTTAAACTTCTATTAATATGAAATAGTTCTTGAGCAAATTGATGGATTTCTTTACCTATCATTAATTATAAATTTTTTTTTGAAATAATTAAATTATTTCATTCTTATATTGTATTATATCTACAATAATTATAATTTCAAAAAAAATGAATAAAGGTCTTTTTTCAATACCTGTTTACAATCAAGATTACTCAGTTTCTGAGGTATCAAATGAAGTTATAACACAAGTCATAAATGCGGATAAGTGGGGATTAAATGAGGCTTATTTTGGAGAGCACATAACTGATAAACACGAAAAAATTACTTCAAGTCTTTTAATGGTATCTGCTCTATCTAAGCTAACGAAAAATATAAAATTAGGAACATTAACAACAAATCTTAATTTTTATAAACCTGCTGTTATAGCAAGTTTAATTTCAATGGCAGATAATTTAACTCAAGGAAGATTGATGTTAGGAATTGGTAGTGGTGCAAATATGTCTGACATCGAAGCTATTGGGTTTGAAGACAAAAATAATCATGCTATTACGTTAGAAATAGAAAAAATTTTAAGAAATTTATTAACCAACAATAATTTGGTAGATATAAAAACAGAAAATTTTAAAGTTTCCACTAAAAAGTTTGGAAATGAAGAATTGGGCCTTGGTTTTTTTAATCACCTTTATAATGATAGAAAAGACCTGGATATACTAATGCCTGCTCTCAATAAGAATTCCTATAATGTAAAATTATGTGCGAGAAACAAATGGTCTATTATAATTTCAAACTTTTGTTGTGAAGAAATAATAGAAAATCACATAGAAAATTATATTAAAGAGTCCCCTCTAAATGAAACAGAAGCTTTAAAAAAAATTAAATTAAGTAAAATTATTTTTGCTAATAAGCTTAAAGACAAAGGTGAAGATCTTGTTTATTCAAATAAATCGCCTTTTATGCAAGTGACAGACATAATATTTAAAAAATTGAAGAAGTATAATAAACACCAATGTTTTGGAGAAAATGTAAACTCATCCTACGAAGCAGGAAAACAAATAATCTTGTACGGACACCCTGAGGAAATAGCAAATAGGATTAAATCTAAATATGAAAAACTATCTTCAATAATATATATTACAGTACCAATAACAAATAACATAAATTTTGATAATTCTTTGGAAATTTTTTCAAAAGATGTCTCAATATAAAAATATTTTCATAGATTCTGAAACTTCAAAAAAAGTTTTGAAATCGATAATCAATAAAAAAAAAATTGAGTTTAAAAAATTAGCAATAACTGAATTAAAAAAAAAAATTTTAAAGCTTAAAAAAGATTATGAAAAAAGAGAAAAAAAAATTAAAAAACTTAATTATAAATATCAAATTTTTTGGGATATTGTTGAAGAAAATTTTAATAAAAAAGTCAATTTAGTTAAAAGATTACAAAATAAGAAAGAAAAAAATTTTAATGTAATCTATTCCAGTTTTGCTAATGTAATTGGATTTCTTCCTTCATTGCTTACTTTACTAATTTTTGATGATGAAATAAAAAAACTTTTTAAATATGAAATGTTTTTTAAAGATTTACAAAAATCTGGTGATTTTGATCATATCTCATCTAATCAAAAAATTTCATTTATAAACCAGATCCAAAAAGGCAAAATTTCAATTGTAACACCTTTATGTCCTGATTACGAACATGTCTATATTGGATTAGGTCTATATAAATATACTTTTAACAAATTAGGTGATGGATTGGGTTTGATTGGCAAAAGATTAAAAAAAATAATTAAAGAAATTCATAAGACTTTAAGTGTTTATAATATTTCTTATGAACATAAAGCATTTTATGGTGATTTTGAGTCTTATTCAAAAGAAATTTGTAAAAGAGTTAAGTCTACAGAGAAGGAATTTATAGAAAGATTAATCAGAAGCTCAAAATTAATGAAAAAAACTGTTAAAGAAATAAATACAGTAGGATTAATAGTAAATGATTTATCCAGTAAAAAACAATGGGTTTCTTTGTGTTTGAAAAATCAGAAATTAATTAAGAATAAACTAAAAATGGATAAAAGATTTAAAAGACAAATATTAGACATACTTTCATCTAGAATGAACCTTTATAAAAGTTGGTATCCAAATCTCTCCGAAAAAGAATATATAAATTTGTTAATTAAACAAGGAGCTGAATACACAGCTATGGGTAAAATCATAACTAAAAATATAAAAAATCCAGTTATTTTCGGATTAGATCATCCTAAGATGGGAATTTTCTACAATATAAATTCTAATTTAAACTTGTCAGTACTTTACGGAAAACCTAAATATTTTTAGTAAAGAATTAAAATTAAATTTGAAATAATTAGTTTTAATGATAATTGTTTAAAAATGGTTAAAGAATCCTACTCCACCTACATAAAAAATTATAAAAAAAAAGGCACTATAATGGTACCTTTTGACAGCAATTTAAATCCTCTTTCAGGAGATGATTTTTCTAAGTTAAAAAACTATTGTGTCAATGTGGATAAGGAATTCATAAAAATTGGTGATGCGGGAGAAAAAAACCATTTATTAGTCGGAAGATTTATTACAGATATAAAAAAACCAGAAGTTGTTAAAAATAAATATTCAAAAAAATTAATTTCAATTTTAAAAAAAAAAAAATTAGTAAATTTTATAAAAAAAATAATTAAAACAAATAAAAAATTATATTTGAGAAGAGTTCAATTTAATGAAATCAGTAAAAACTGTTTTGTAGGATATCATTTAGATACGGATAGTAATCCAGAGTATATAGCTGCTTGTGTAATTCAACTTGGTTCAAATTTTAAAGGAGGAGTTTATAGAGTTTACCAAAAAAAAACTAAAAAATATTTTGATTATGCTCCAAGTAAAGGAAGTCTAATAATTAGTAACTGCCAATATCCACATGAAGTTACAAAAGTTAAATCTGGAAAAAGAGGTTCTCTTGTTTTTTTTATTTCTTACAATAAAGGATTAAATAAAAGAGTTTCCTGATGGATTTTTCAAAATTGAAGGGAAAAATTTTTTTTGAAAATAAGTTTTTAGATTCAAAAAAAGCAAAAATACACGTTTTAAATCATTCATTGCATTTTGCATCATCAGTTTTTGAAGGAATTCGTGTTTATAATAAAAAGCCACTTTTTCTAGACGAACATTTAGATCGTTTATACGCTTCATCAAAAATTATGAAATTAAAAATTTCTTTAAAAAAGAAAAAATTAATATCAATAATTAATAAATTAATTAAGTATAATAGAATAAATAATGGTTACATTAGACCAATAGTTTTTAGATCAAATCATTCCATGTCACCAGAAACGAATAATTGTAAATCAATAATTGCTATAGCAGCATGGAAATGGGGGACTCTATTTAGTAATGAAAAAGGAATTAGTTTAACATTGTCAAAATATCCAAGATTAAATAGCTCGGTATATCCAATACAAGCTAAATCATCCGGCTCATACCAGGTTGCAGTTATTTCAAGAGTTGAAGCAGATAAAAAAAAATTTGATGATTGTTTAATGTTAGATTTAAAAAAAAATGTAGCTGAAACAAGTGCTTGTAATATTTTTTGGATCAAAAAAGACACCGTTTACACGCCTAAAAGACATTCAATCCTTAATGGAGTTACAAGAAGATGTATAATCAAATTATGTATGGACAATAATATTAAAATAAAAGTTAATGATTATAAAATATCAAGCATTTTGAGTGCTGATAGTGTTTTTATAACAGGAACAGCAGCTGAAATACAATCGGTCAAAAGTATCGAAAAAATCAAGTTTAAAATAAACTCAGAGATAATTCAATTTTTAAAAAGCAAATACGAAATTTTAAAAAAAAAAGGACCAAGCTATTTAGAAGAAATTAATAATTAAATTAATGATTAATACATTTCTGAATAAAATTTTAGTTAATTTCAAAACTTCAAATAATAATTTTTTTGTCAATAATCAAATAAAGTATTCATATAATTATGCTTACAAAAAATTATTAAGTTTAAATACTTTTTTTAATAATTATAAAAAAAAAAAAATAGCACTATTTTCAGATAAATCTGTAGATTACTACATTGCCGTTTTAGGTATATTCCTTTCAGGAAATACTTGGGTACAAATATCACCTAACCTGCCTATTAAAAAAATAGAGGAAATCATTAAATTTTCAAAAATAAAAATTGGCATTTATGACAATAGCTTTAAAAATAAAAATATTTATAAATTAAAAAATATCAAAATATTTAATTTATCAAATTTAACAAAACAAAAACCAAGTAATAAATTTCAGAATTATAAAAAAATTAAAAAAAATGACTTATCTTGTATTTTTTTTACTTCAGGCTCATCAGGTAAACCTAAAGGAGTTGAATTAACATATGAAAATGTAATTTCATGTGCCAATCATCAAATCAAAAATCTCACTTATAAAAAAAAACAAGTTTTTGCAGATTGTCATGACACAGGTTTTGTAATGAGTTTAGTTGTTATTTTTCCTGCTATAATTTTAAAAGGAACATTTTCACCATTAATTTCATTAAGTGATAAATTAAATCCAATTGATTATTTTATTGAAAATAAAGTAAATAACTTAATTACTGTTCCATCTTTTATTTTATTTAACAAAGAAAAAATATCAAAATTAAATTTAAATAACTTAATTTTATGTGGTGAAAGTTTTCCTTTTAAGATTCTAAATATTCTTTTAAACAAATCAAAAATAAAATCACTTTACAATTGTTATGGTGCTACTGAATTGTCTCCCTGGGCCTTTTTTTATAAAGTAAACTTAAAAAATTTTGAATTAATTAAAAAATTAGGAAAAGTTCCTATTGGGAAACCTTTTAACGGTATAAATTATAGATTTAATGATTCAAAAGAATTGTTAATTGAAGGTAATATTGTTGCCAAAGGTTATTTAAACAATATTGAAGAAACTAAAAAAAAATTTTCATTAAAAAAGAAATTTAATGAATATAACACTGGAGATATTGCTTTTAAATATGGTGGATTTGTCTTTATTAGTGGCCGTAATGATACGCAAGTAAAAATAAAAGGTCATAGAGTCGATTTAAGTGAGATAGAAAATACAGCAAGAAAATTTAAAAATAACTTATTTACTTTTTGTTTTTTAAAAAGCAATAAACTTAACTTAATTTATAATAATGAAAGAGGCGATAAAAAAGATGAACTTTTAAAATTTTTGAAAATGAATCTTTCAAATTATATGATACCTAACAAAATTGTTTACATAAAAAATATTCCATTTAATAAAAATGGAAAGATTGATAGATTAAAACTTAAAAAATTGTAGTGTTAAAATTTACTAAATTAATAAATAACAAAAATATAGTAATATTTACTGACTTGACGAGTCTTATTTATGATAAAAAAAAATTTATTCATACTATGAAAGAATTTGAAAAAATTGTTAGGACCTTAATTAAAAATAACAACACATTAATTCTACCAACATATAATCTAAAATTTCCTGAGTTAAAATTTACTGGAAATTCAGAAAAATTTATAACAACAGGAGCATTGATTAAGCATATATTAAAAAAATTTAAATTTAAAAGGACAGAGAGACCAATGTATAATTATGCAATTACAGGGCCAAATACAAAAAAAATGATGAGTTTAAAACAATCTACAGCCTGGGGTGCAGACTCCGTAATTGGCTACATTTCAAATGACAAAAATTCATTGGGCTTGGGCATAAATACTGATTTATTGTCATTTACTTGGGTAACAATTCACTGTTGTGAAGAAAAATTAAAGGTCCCATATCGATTTTGGAAAACATTTAAAGGCAAAAATATTGACAACGGAAAAAATGTGTTTGAAAAAGTATTTGTGAGATATCTCAATAAAAAAAAAATTAATTTAAATCAAAAAAAAATATTAAATAGACTTATAAAGAATAATAAATTATTTAGAAAAAAAGGTGTATACGGTAAATACAGTATTGTTTACTTAAACAATTATTATCTAGAAAATTTAAAATATTTACCAAAAATTATAAAATGAAAGAATCTGATTTGATCAACGATCTGAGGAAAAAGTTTAAACATTTAAAAAAAAGGAAATTAAATATTAAAGATGATTTGGTGCAACAAATGATTTTAGACTCTTTAGAACTGATGGAATTTATGCTTAATTTAGAAAAAAGAAAATATTTAAAATTAAGAGAATATACAAATAAATATAATGATTTTAAATTATCAAATATATTGAAATTTATTAACCATAATAAAAAAAAATAAAAAATATCAATTTAATTAAAAATTTTTTTCAGTGCATAAATCAAGCCAATTGAGCTATTAGTACTGGTCAGCTGCACGCATTACTGCGCTTCCACATCCAGCCTATCAAC
>MDSZ01139007.1_pt1 | contig 13733 bp, 23 predicted proteins | sample 811201 | NCBI WGS metagenome assembly MDSZ01 (sample SAMN05326647, study PRJNA326480) | marine metagenome | isolation source: seawater | place: Indian Ocean: North | collected 2010
ATCTGAATAAGGCATATCAAATCCCATTGATTGAATGTGTTGGTTAAGTCCAACACCTCCAACTGTTAATACAGGAAGTCCTGCCAACATAGACTTAAATGTTTTTTCCGTGGGAAATAAAATGTCTGTGTAAGTTTCACATGCAATGCTCCAGTGATACTTACCAGCATATCTTTTGTTAAAAGGAATACAATCACTGAATAATGTTATTGAACTTTCAGGTAACAGTTTTGGTATTTCACTTCTGTATGCATCTATAAAAATTCTTATATCTTCTGTGTCAACTAAATTACTTTTAAATCTTTGACCAGACACATTGGGAGATTTAAAATAATCATTATATTCACCTGGTTCATCAAAATTTACTGTTAGACTCCAGTCTACTTCTTTAAGCAAATCTTTTTTATGTAATGATGCTAAAAACAAAAGCCTGTTTAGTCTTGGTTTGTGATTAGATGATATAGCAATTTTTTTATTTTTTATGTCTAGGCAACTTCTATCTGGCATGTTACCAGTACGCATTGTTTCGCTGTATGTTATCATAGGAAATACAGGCACGTTTAAAGTTTTACCACCTAAGTGATCTAAACTGCTTAATGCACCAGAACCAAAAATTAAATTTTTAGCACCTTTGTAGTAACTGGGTGCAACCATTTTTTCAACTTCCCATCCACCATCTATCCAATCATAAACAATTACATTATAATTTTCTAAAAGATTTATTCTGTCTACTGTGTCCAAACATTTGAAAGCATTTGTACATATTTCTAAGTAAGTGTTGTCTAATTCATGCTTATGCAATTCATCTATTTTTATGCCAACCTTACCAAACTTTCCACCTAAACTAATATTATTTTTTTCCAAGTTTTCTTTGATAATAGGCCCTAAGTAAGGTTCATCATAAAAAATGTCTACCAAAGAAGCACTTTTCATGCAATCACTAAAAGCAAATTTTTTATGTTCGTTTGATGCCGTATGATTGCAAAAAAGTTTTTCAATATGTTTCATAATACCTATTTATGAATTAACAACTGCGATAATTAGTAGTATAGGCGTGAAAAAATCGGTAAATACTACTATGCTCTTTGGATTATTAACACTACTTACAGCCTTGGCGATAGCAGGTGTAGCCGCTTGGTTCAGCATTGCTGGACTAATGGCAATCTTTAGTGCGGCCGCACTACCAATAGCAATAATGGCAGGCACATTAGAAGTTGGTAAACTTCTTACTGCTAGTTGGTTGTATAGATATTGGAACGAAACTTCTATTGCTCTTAAGGCATATCTGTCCTCCGCAGTTTTTATTCTTATGATAATAACTAGCATGGGTATCTTTGGATATCTTAGTAAAGCACACTTAGATCAAGCAGGTGTAAGCAGTGATGCTATTGCTATTGTTGAACGTATAGATGGACAAATTGCCAGAGAAGAGAACAAAATAGATATTCTCGAAGATAGAATATTGGGTATAGGAGGAAGTCTAGACGTAAGTGAAAGTATAAAGCAACAAGAAGTAATCAGAGACGGTGCATGGGATAGAGTACAAGGTGATATAGATTTTGCAAATGGACAAATAGAAAGATTAAGAGATCAACTAGCAGTATTAGACAAAGCAGTAAATGATCTCAGAGAAAAAGGTGTTGAAGTTGTCACACTAGATGAAGGTGGTGCTTTTAGACAAGCAGAAACTGAAAAGATTGATTATGTTGCACAGGCAAATGAATTGTTTGCACAACAAAAAGAACAACGTGATCAAATAAGAGCAGATATAAAAGCACAACAAGACAATATAGATCGATATAGAACACAGGCTCAAAAAACAATAGACGATGCTAATGATGAAATAAACAGATTAAGAAATAGTAGTCAATCCCAACAAGACAACAACATTGAAAAAATTGATATTTACAACAGCGAAATAGATGGTATATATGATGTAATTGCATCTTTGAAAGCAGAAAAATTTGAAGCAGAACAGGAAGTTAGGAATTTAGAAAAGGAAGTAGGGCCTATTAAATATGTTGCACAATTACTATTTGGTGGTGACTCAACTGACTTATTAGACAAAGCAGTACAAGTATTCATACTGATGCTTGTATTTGTGTTTGATCCACTAGCAGTTATGCTAGTTATTGCGGCAAACCAAACGTTATTACGTTATGGTATTAACTTGGAAAGTACAGGTCCAGAACAACCTAAAGAAGAAACTGTTCCAGAGGTACATAGATATGATACACCCATAACGCCGGACTACGGAAGTCGTCCACCAAGTGCTGTAGATGATGCCGCAGATGTAATGTCTAAATATACTAAACCAGAAGTAATTGAAAAAGAAGTTATTAAGGAAGTTGAAGTCATTAAAGAAGTTGAAAAAGAAGTTGACATTGATCTGAGTCCACCAAAAGCAATTAAAGATTTAGAAAAGAAACTGGAAAAGAAACTTGGCAAAAATGACAAAAAAGATTAAAGAAGCAGTTGATGATCTATACATCAAATATGCTAATACACTAGAACTTTTAGATTCTGCACTAGATAAAATTGAAAGTCTAGAAAAAGAACTTGACAAAAAACCAAAAGAAGTTATAGTAGAAAAAACTGTAGAAAAGGAGATACCAGTTGAAGTCGAAAAGATTGTCGAAGTTGTTAAGGAGGTCCCAATCGAAAAGGAGACAGTGGTCACTCGCGAAGTCGAAGTCCCAGGACCAGAAAGAATTGTCGAAGTCCCAGGACCAGAAAGAATAGTTGAAAAAATTGTTGAGAAAAAAATTAAAGTTCCTGTTCCTAATACAGAGGCTGAAATCAAACTCAAAAAGAAAATTTCCGAACTGGAACTAGCAAACAGCGAAATAGAAAAACTTAAAAAGCAACTAAACAAAAAACCTAAAGTTGTAGAAGTTGAAAAAATTGTTGAAGTTGAAAAAGAAGTTCCTGTAGAAGTTGAAAAAGAAGCATCTGGAGATTTGAAAGAAGCCGCTAGACTAATGGCACAAAGTGAATTCAACAAAGAAGATTTATCAGAAAGACAAATCTTCAAAATGCTACAAAAGTCCTCAGAGGAAGAAGTTAAGAAAAAGATAGGTTTTTGGGCAATGCCTTTGCCCACAGACGATGCTAATGTCTCGCCTACAAATAAAAAATATACTGGTAGGCGTAGGTAAATAATTGCATGTCCGAAGATAACAATCAAGCACTAATCTGTTCATTTTGTGGTAAAAATAGAGATGCTGTAGACAAACTTATAGCAGGACCTAATGTGTACATTTGCAATGAATGTATTGAACTAAGTTATAACATTATAGTTGAAGGTAAAAAACAAGAGCAAATAGCATCTGGTGAAATAGATAATGTTGCTCCTCCGAGAGAAATAAAAGAATACTTAGATGAACACATTATTGGCCATGATAGTACAAAAGAAATATTAGCAGTCTCAGTTTATAATCATTACAAACGTTTACTTAATAAATCATCTACTAACATAGAAAAATCAAATGTTCTTTTAATTGGGCCAACTGGTACTGGTAAAACATTATTTGCAAAAACTATTGCAAATAAATTAGAAGTTCCATTTGCTATTGCAGATGCAACTACATTAACTGAAGCAGGTTATGTGGGAGAAGATGTAGAAAGTGTCTTAGAAAGACTTTTGTCTGTAGCAGATCACGACTTAGATCTAGCACAAAAAGGAATTGTGTTTATAGATGAGATAGATAAAAAGGCCCGTAGGAGCGAATCTAACACGTCTACACGCGACGTTAGTGGTGAAGGTGTACAACAAGCATTACTTAGACTAATTGAAGGCTCATGTGTAAAGATTAAAATGGGCAATAGGCAACGTGGCTCAGAAGAATATGTAGATTTTGATACATCAAATGTATTGTTTATTGTTGGTGGTGCATTTGTTGGACTTGACAAAATAGTAGAAAAGAGAATGAAAAAAGTGAGCCAAATAGGATTTGGTTCTAAAATAGTTTCTGACATTGACAGAGTAAAAATATTGCAAGAAGTTGATGCTGAAGATATTATTAATTATGGATTGATACCAGAATTAGTTGGTAGAGTGCCTATTATAGGAACACTTGATCCATTAGAAGAAGAGCAACTAAGACAAATTTTAACAGGTGTAAAAAACAGTATCACAGAACAATATATAGAATTACTTGCAATGGATGATATAGAATTAGTTTTGGAAGAAAGTTATTTAGACGAAGTTGCCAGATTAGCCGCAAAGAAAAAACTTGGTGCTAGAGGTCTAAAAAATATTATTGAACTTACACTTTTAAATATTATGTATAGAGCACCAGATCTCCAGAACGAAGGTGTTACAAAAGTTTGTTTTAATAAATATCCAGTAAACAAAGAGTCTTATCCGCTCTTGACAAAGAAAGATAATTCGTGTATAATGGATATTAACTATAAACTATATAGAGGATTTGATGAGGAAAAATAATAACTGGAACAACCAAAAGAAACATTGGAACAGTAAATTTAATAAGAAAAAGAAGAATGAACATTATTTAGACAAGTTTAAAGGTGCTTCAGTTGAGGTCAGGAACGGCGATGTGAATGGTGCAATTAGAAAATTAAAGAAAATTTTAGAAAATGCTGATAGAGCAAAAGAACTTGCTAAAAGAGAGTTTTACGAAAAGCCATCTGTAAGACGCAAAAGAAAAAAAGATGCGGCAGTTAAACGTGCCAAAAGAGATCAACATAAATCAATGATGTCTGGCGATGCACCAGTAACACAGGTGAGCGGATTTTCGTTTATGAAATCTAAAAGAAAAAGAAGAAAGTATTCTGATCTTAAAAATAAAATTGCAATGGCCAGAAAATCACGTGGTCAATACTAGGTTCATGTATGCAAACGATTGTGATAGCAAGTGGTGGATTTGACCCTTTACATTCAGGACATATTAGATATCTGCAAAATGCTAAATCACAAGGCAACAAATTAGTAGTTTTACTTAATAGCGACGAGTGGCTCACCAGAAAAAAGGGTAGACCGTTTATGCCATTCGAAGAACGAGCAACTATACTAGAAAAAATGGAAATGGTTGACTATGTATATGGCGTAGATGATTCTGATGGTAGTGTTAAGCAAGGAATCAAAAATGTAATGAAAGCATTTGAAAATTCCTATACTGGTAAAGAAAAAAATAAATTTATCTTTTGCAACGGGGGTGATAGAACAAAAGATAACATACCAGAAATGGAAGTTGAAGGCATTGAATTTAAATTTGGTGTAGGTGGTGATACTAAACAGAATAGCAGTAGTTGGATATTGAAGGAATGGAAGTATCCAACAGAACGCAGAGTTTGGGGAGAATTTAGTGATCTTTTTCAAGATGAAGTTGTTAGAGTAAAAGAATTAATTATAGAACCAAACAAAGGCATCAGTTATCAAAGACATTTTAAAAGAAGTGAACTTTGGTTTGTGAGCAAAGGAATGATGAATCTTAAACACAGTACAGGAGATCCAAAAGATTACAGAGTACACACATTAGTAAAAGACAATGTATTTCATGTAAAGCAAGGAGATTGGCATCAGGCATATAATCCTTTTAAATTTCCTTGTCATGTAATAGAAATACAATACGGTGATGAGACAACAGAAGACGACATAGAACGTCTTGAATACTACAACGGAGAATGAATGGAGATGAGAGAACTTAACCGGGAGCAGGTTTGTAAAATACTCAACGATATAATTGAATTAGAAATGGCAGGTGTAGTTAGATATGCACATAGTTCATTAATGGTAAGTGGTCCATATAGACTACCTATTGTAGCATTTTTGCAAGAACAAGCAAATGAAAGTTTAGCACATGCATTACAAGCAGGTGAATACATTACTGGTTTGGACGGTCATCCAAGTCAAGTAATTGCACCAATTGAAGAAAATCATAATCATAGTGTTCAACAAATACTTGAAGAAAGTTTAGAACATGAAACTAATGCTGTTATTAAATATAAAGAACTTTTAGAAGAAGTCACTGATGCAAGTATTATGTTGGAAGAATATGCCAGAGGACAAATTGGCATGGAAGAACAACATGCATTAGAAATTAAAAAAATGTTAAAAGATTATAGTTAATGATCAATGGAATGGCAATCGCGACAACAGAAACAAGTTCAAAAACTACATCGTATTTTGAGGAAAAAAGGACCTGTACATTTTAACAAAGAAGATGGGTCCTGGCATGTTATCGCTTTTGCAGAATGCAAAGAAGTTTTAAGTAACACCGACGATTTTTCAAACACGCCTATTGTAGATAATCGTGTTACTCCCAACCATCACCTCTTAAATTTAGACCCACCTGAACATACTTTTTTAAGAAAGTATGCTGTTGACGCATTTAGTCCTGCAAAAATGGCAAACTATTTGCCTCTCATAAAAGAACTTGCTAAAAAACATTTAGATGTATTAACAAGTCAAGGTGAAAAAGATTTTGTATCTGAATATTCATTAAAATTACCACTGGAAATAATGTGTAAAATAGTTGGTTATAATCAACTTGGCGGCAATAAACAAGAACCTGAACTATTAGCAAAATGGGCAAGAGAAACATTTGGATTACTTGAGGGTCACCACGAGGCACCTGCAGAATGGCAAGAACTTACAAATAAATATATTCAATGGTATAGAATGCATAACGAACATGATCCTTGTTTAATTCAATCTCTAATACAACCAGAGTTGCATAAAGAAGACATAATTAGTATGGTACAATTATTATTTACAGCAGGTATAGAAACCACAACAGATTTACTTAATAATATTTTACTTACGTTAAATGACAAGCCAGAAATAACAAATAAATTAAGAAGCAATGTATCTTTAATTCCAAACTTTATAGATGAAGTATTAAGAACAAATGCTTCTACCCCAAGATTATTTTCTAGATGGACAAAAAATAATGTAACAATAGCAGGTCAGGAAATTTCTGCAGGTACAGAGATTGTCTTATGGGTAAGTAGTGCTAACATGGATGAAAAAGTATTTGAAGATCCTGAAGAGTTTAGACTAGACAGAGATAAATCACAAAATTTATCTTTTGGATATGGAATTCATATGTGTGTTGGTCAAATACTTGCAAAGACAGAAGCATATCATGCTACAGAAAATTTAATTACAAAAGATATAGAGATTTTAGACGTAGATGATTCCTGGGCAAACAAAAAATTTTTAAAGGTAAAAATAAATGGTTAGAGGTAGAGCAAAAAAACCTCCGGTATTAGGTGACTATATTACTCACCATGAACCTGGATTTAATAGAACAAATTCAGGCAAGGTTGTACAAATGTTATCGCAACAGTTTATATACGAAACTAAGGACGGACAGCATAGACATTGCATGTTTTGGGAAGATTGGAAACACATTAAGGAAGAATAGTGGACAAAATTGTAGTTACAGGTTGTAGTATCTCAGCACATACAAAAGTGTCACAAAATTATTGTGATTTTTTGAGTAGATCTCTAAACAGAGAACCACTAACACTTGCAGGAGGCGGAGGAAGTAATAAAAGATGGCACAGACTTCTAATGCAAAATATTCTAGATAATACTATAACCAAAGATGATCTCATTATAATGCAAATGGTTGAACCTCTAAGAACAGAATTACATGCATCACACGTATCATCAATGCCTTCAATTCAACCCAATGTAGAGATCATTGATGTTATAAAAAAACGTTTTAAAGATTTTTTTGAAGAAGATGTTCAAAAGCAAGGTGATTATCATGACTTAGAAGATACACAACCATGGTCTCATATAAATTTAAAATGTTTTGACGACATAGTCATGAGAAGCAACATTTCAGAAAGAAATTATTTTTATACTAATTTTAAACCTAACAGTTGGACATATATGAACACTGAATATGATAAACATATTCACAAACATTTTGAAGAATATGCAAGTGTTTTTGCTTTAGCACATCATGATTTTTATTTAGATTGGCTTAAATTAGAAGCATTTTTAAATGCTCATAATATGAACTATTTTGTTTTTGTTGAGAACACAGGGCATGGAATTAGAGGATTGATAGACATAATGCATGGTGTAAGACTGTGGGAAACAGATAAAGATTTTGATTTAGTAGATAAATGGCCATATTTTAAGAGTCATAAATGGCATCTTGAGACTAATCCTTATGTATTAGACCCGCCAGATGATTACAGTCATTACTCTCTATTAGGACATCAAACCGTAGCAAAATTACTAGAAAATCACATTATTGAGCAGAAAATACTCGATTTGAGTAAATAGCATTGTTATGGATCATAAATCACACAGAGATATTACCGCAATAAAGCCTCAACCAACAGGAGACAGAATCTATATGGATTATGCTTCTACGACTCCTTGTGATAAACGTGTTGCACAAACAATGATGAACTATCTTAGTGATGATGGAGAATTTGGAAATCCTGCAAGTAGAAGTCATAGTTTTGGTTGGTCGGCAGATGAGGCTGTAGAAGAAGCAAGAAAAAATGTTGCAGATCTTGTTGGTGCAGATCCTAAAGAAATTATATTTACAAGTGGTGCCACAGAAGCAGACAATTTAGCAATCAAAGGCATTGCAGATTTTTATCAAGGTAATGGTAAACATATTGTAACATCAAAAATAGAACACAAAGCAGTCTTAGATCCTTGCAGAGAATTAGAAAGACAAGGATTTGAAGTAACATATTTAGATCCTAATGACAAAGGTTTAATAACAGCAGAAATGGTTAAAAATGCTGTAAGAGACGATACAATTCTTGTTAGCATTATGTATATTAATAATGAAATGGGAACTATTAATGACATCGAAGGTATTGGTAAATTTTGCTTTGAAAATAAAATTATGTTTCATGTAGATGCCGCACAGGCAACAGGAAAAATTGATTTTAATTTAGCAGAACTTCCTGTACATGCAATGAGTTTATCAGCACATAAAACGTATGGACCTAAAGGTGTTGGAGCATTGTTTGTTCGCAAAAAACCAAGAGTTAGACTTAGAAGTCAAATTCAAGGCGGCGGCCATGAGAGAGGTTTTAGAAGTGGTACATTGCCAACACATCAGATTGTTGGAATGGGTGAAGCATTTAAATATGCAAAACTAGAAATGGAAGAAAACAAAAAGCATATTAAAATGTTGCATGATAGGTTACTTGAGAAGTTAATTAACATAGAAGAAACATATATAAATGGTGATTTGGACAGCAAAGTACCAAACATTCTCAACATTAGTTTTAACTTTGTTGAGGGAGAAAGTTTAATTATGGCATTAGACAACGTTGCTGTAAGCAGTGGTAGTGCATGTACAAGTGCAAGTTTAGAGCCTAGTTATGTTCTACGAGCAATAGGCAGAGATGATGAATTAGCACACAGTAGTATTAGATTTAGTTTTGGTAAGAATACCTCAGTTGAAGAGGTTGATCAAGTTGCTGACACTATGGTTAGAGTTATAGAACAACTTAGAGAATTATCTCCATTATGGGACATGTATTTAGATGGTGTGGATTTCAGTACAGTTAAATGGAATACACACTAATAGGTAAATAATAGTATGGCATATTCAAACGAAGTAGTAGATAGATTTAAAAGTGTTTTAAATAATCCAAAAGCAAATGGAGTAGGTCGCTTTGATCCTAATGATCCAAATGTTGCTACTGGCATGACTGGTGCTCCAGCATGTGGTGATGTCATGAAACTAGATCTTAAAATTAATCCTGATACAGACGTAATTGAAGATGTAAAGTTTAAAACATATGGTTGTGGAAGTGCTATTGCAAGTTCACACATGTTTGTAGAATTGCTTACAGGTAAAACAATACAAGAAGCACAACAAATCAAAGACAAAGATATTGCTCAGGCACTTGATCTACCGCCAATTAAAATTCATTGCTCAGTTCTAGCAGAAGAATCTATTCAAGAAGCAATTGAAAATTGGGAAGAAAAGAAGTCAGTTCGACACCACAATAACCCTCCAAAATAAAAAATTTATAAAAACAACCGTTATTATAACCAAAATTTGACGATTGTTATAAATACCCATTGTATAAATATCCTTTATATGATAATATAAATTTTAATAATAATAGAGACTCAATGAAACACAGAGTATTTGTAGCATTTATGTTACTAAGCACAGTACATTTAACAAACGATGTCCAAGGTGTTCTGCGAGCCTTGAAAGACGCAGAATACATAAATGACAGAACAAGTTAAAAAAGCAATTCAAAAAACTTCCTTAGAAGATGTTCAGAGCGGATTAGAGTTGACCATACTTTGTTCTATTTTTATCGGTTCAGTTGTCGCACTAACCCCAATAATATAATATGAAAGAATTAGGAATGGTACTAGGAGGATGTTTTATCTTCTTCCTCTTCTTTTCCAATGTGGTTTATCCCAACTTGGAATACAAAGGTTACTCAGCAGTACAAAATTGTACTGGAGAGTGTTATGAAGAATATGTTAGAGAACACGGAACAGTTGTAGAGCAACTGATTGCAAAAAGGGAAGAAGCACAACAAGATCCCTTTAGTCCAATTAGAGGACTTTGGGCAGGTTGTGCGGCATGTCATGGTCAAGAAGGACAAGGCATTGCAACTTTTCCAAAACTTGCTGGTCAGTCTGCAGAATATATAACAGGTAGATTATATTCGTATAAAAATAATGAAACAGTTGGTCCTATGAGTGCAACTATGTGGGCACAAGCAGGAATGTTATCTGACAGAGATATAGAATTACTAAGTGAATTTATCCAGACGGAGTTAAAATAATATGGCATGGTTGGAAAAAGCAACACTAGATTTGACAAATGCACAACACGAAGATAGAGTGTGCGAAATAGTAAAAGATTTTGTTATAGAAAATCATTGGAATACACCTTTTATAATTAAGACAGGCACTATGAGACACAACACAAAAGTAAGAAGTGATGTTACAATGACGTTAGACTCTATGGGTATCTATCTTACTAAGTGGCGTGATGACGAAATTGAGATTGTAAAAGTATGATGACATTAGTAGAAAAAGGTAAAAATTATAGAATCTTTAAGGATAAAATTTTAGGTATAATACCTTTTTACACTTTAGAAGACAGCACAGACGCAGTACAAAAACAAGGTGTTTGGTATAATGTAAAACTATCAAATCATTATTTTAAATCATTAAAACAGGTAAAGGAAAAGTTAAACAAATGAGGCAATTGATAATTTTAGGATTAATTATTGTTCCTTGGGAAATACCATTATTAATAGGTATAACAGCACTTTTATCTATATTGTAGTATGAAAACAGATAGTTGGAAAAGGCCTATTGTAAATGCAGAAGAGCCTTTGCCAGATCAAAGATACGCACAGCAATTAGAACTTCAATTAAACAAAACAGTAGATGCAACACCAGAACAAGTTAAAGAATGGCAGGAAAAAGAACTAAACTGGTGGGGAGAAAGACAACTATCCTTTGTTGCAATAGCATCTTTGATACAACTATCCGCACTAGGATTTATGCTAACCTGCTTTTTCTTAATATCTAAAGCATTTTCTGCTTGACATATTTACATATATTGCTATACTATTTGTATGAGTAAATATATCTTTAGCCGGATATTGCTGATTTTTATGTGTTTAACAATCAGTGTTATGTCCATGATATGTGTCTTAACTATGTTACATGATTTAGACGCAACTAGTTCAGAAATTTTTTTAGTAAGTACAATGTTCCTTGTATTCTCAATAGGTTTGTCCTTATCGTATGAGATGTTTAGTTCATTGCGTTATAATATTAGACGTGTTAAAATACAAAAAGAACTTGATACAGAAAGAGCATTTAGAAAAATGGGAGATGATTTATGACAATGCATTTAGAAAATAGACTTTCTATGATCAATACTAAAAAAAGAAAAGTAAAGATCACTAAAGCAAAAATGAAAGAACTTGAAGTACGTTGGAGAGAACACAACAAGTCTATGAAGCGGAATCATATGCATCACATGAGATATGATACCCTCGAAGAGTACATAGATTATTGCTATGGCAGAATTAAAAAACCAGACCCAAGAGATTACAAACATTTTAAGCCACGTAAGATAGAACGCAATTGGCGAGCAGAGCAAGATGCAGACCATCGTAAAAAGTATCCTAGTCTAATGGAACAACAAATGAAGGATGGTACATACAAAACCGATGGCAAAGGTATGCGTAAAAAAGAGCCTATGAAATACACAGGCGATCTAATACAAGGTATTGCAACTATGCATAAAAGTAATGCAGTACCTGTAATGAAAGGTACTAATCAGGCAAAAGATATTGCCAAGATGAGGCGATGATAGAGGTAGCATTACTGGATAACAAAGACATAGTTTATGGCACATATGAAGAAGTTGAAGAATATTGTGAACAAAACAGTCGTTGGGTAATTAACTATTTTGATCATCTATGGCCTGGTGTTGTGCAAAAAGAAGGTAAGTATGTAGGTAAGAGTATGTGTGATCCTTACAGTTTAGGAGGATCATCTACAGAATATATGGACTACAAAAAAGGTAAAAATATAAAGGTTGATAAATGGTAGACAAACATCACGAAGGTTCAAACGGAACTGACAGAAGACCACCTAGTGGTACAGATTCACATGGTGCTTGGCATGGCGGAAAAGGTTCTGCACAAAAGCCAGGTAATCAAAACAAATATGCCGAATCTTGGGAAAAGATTTGGGGGAATAAAAAAGATAAAAATGATGAGCGATAAAAATCTGCACGAATTTATAGATCAATTAAAAGATTTTTTAGATGACGCAGTTACAGAATTTGATACGGACAAAATGGAAATCTATGCCACAGTATTAGCAATAGCATTATCTGGCATCAGGAAAGTAGCAGAAAAGAATGGATATACAGAAGAGATGACAAGAGATCTCGCACACATAGGTATAAGATTTGCACCCGAAGAAGAGTGGGATGATTACTTTGATGAAGGTGATGATGTTCCATTAGGAGAAACCATACATTAAGGAGAAATGTGGTGACAAGGGAAGTTAAAAAAGACTCCGTAAGATTAGATGATGTAGTAATTGAAGGTGAAGTAGGTAACATTACAGTTGCTGAAATCAAGCATTCTAAAAGAATACAAAAAAGTGCAACACCAAAACAAGACCTTAGTTGGTATATAAAGTGGATTGCTAGTGCATTTATATTTGTTGCCGTAAGTATTAGAAGTACATCTATACCAGAAATACAATTTTTAGATGTAATCTTTAGTTGGATAGGTTGTGCTGGTTGGTGTTATGTAGGAATACTGTGGAAAGACAGGGCACTAATTTTACTAAATGCAATATTGGCATTAATGTTGTTTGGTGGTATAATTAGATTAGCAGTTTCTTGGCTAGGAGTTGCTCAGTGAATCAAGGTACAGAGTCATTTGTACCATACACATTAGTAGAATATGACAATTATGTTGAAGAACTTTTTGAATATAAGTTAATATCTGGTGAAAAATTCACGCAATTAAAGTCAGGAATGAAGTCTTTAGTCAATGCTGAAGGCAAGATATATGTGCATAGAACCAGCATAGAACAGTTAAAAAATGCAAAAAAAGGTTGAAATTTGCCAAAAAAGCATTATATAATGATTATAATAGATAAATAACTTTGCAATTTAGAAATAGATTGCACGGAAGATTAGATCTTCAAAAGAGCACGGGCCTTGAAATAGAGGTCTTCAAAAGTGCTCGGGTCTATTCATCCA
>MDSZ01093419.1_pt1 | contig 13732 bp, 8 predicted proteins | sample 811201 | NCBI WGS metagenome assembly MDSZ01 (sample SAMN05326647, study PRJNA326480) | marine metagenome | isolation source: seawater | place: Indian Ocean: North | collected 2010
ACTCTGAGATTTCAATTTTTGATTTCTCTAAGCTGTCTATCTCATTATAGACCTTGTTTAAAGAGCTATTGCTTGTTGCTCTATAAAATTTTCCATTAGTGGTTAAAGCTATGTCTTGAAGTGTTTTTTTGTCAAGGCCTTCTACTGTTTGATAAATAGTTCTGCCAAACAAATCTTTTCCAACCGGAATCTTCGCTTCACCATCTTTACCAACACCAATTGTATATACACAAATATCAAATTTTTTAGCAAGTTCTGCAGCTGAAGCGGGAGTAAAATCCCCAGTGTTATTAACTCCATCTGTGATTAGTATAATTACCTTGCTTTTGGCTTTGCTATTTTTAAGTCGATTTACTGCAGTCAGAAGACCCATTCCTATAGCAGTACCTCCAGTAAGCCAATCTGCTGTCTGAATATCCGACGTTAAATTAACCAGTACATCATGATCTGTTGTTAAAGGGCATTGAGTAAAACTTTCTCCGCTAAAAACCACCATTCCGATTCTATCATTTACTCTTTTTCTAATAAAACTAATAGCAACATTCTTTGACGATTCTAATCTATTTGGACTCAAATCTTCCGCTAACATGCTAGCTGAGATATCCATAGCTAACACAATATCGATTCCTTCTATTGTGCTTTCTTCCCAATTTATAGAAGATTGAGGTCTTGCAAGAGCAAAAATCAACAATATGGATGAAAACACCCTTAAGTAGAAAGGAAGTTTAATAAAATAAGTTTTTTTTGAAGTTTTAGATTGTAAGAAAGAAGTGTCAGAAAATTCTAGTTTAGCAGTATTGTCTTTTCTTTTAAAAACTACCCATACCACTATCAATAATGGAATGATTAATAAAAAGAAATATTCAGGATCAACAAAAGAAAATGCATTCATGAATTCGTTCTTTTAATAATATCCTCTGATAATAAAAGACTTTCTTTACTTTCCGAATCAATTGGCTTGCTTTTAGCAAATTTTGCTAAATCTGCTCTTTTTAGTATTAAACTTAATTGACCAAGTAATTCTCTATCTATTCCTTTTTTATCTAGATTTTCTATAATCTCATCAGTGGTTAGTTCCATAGCGAGAAACCTAAATCTTTTTTCAAGATAAGTTCTTATTATTTCTGATATTTTACTGTGATATTCTTTAATCATCTTTTTTTCTAAAAAACTACTTTCTTTTAGACTTTTTAATTTTTTGAGAGCTTCAATATCACAAGGAACCTCATTCTTAACAATAACCTTTTCTTTCTTTTTTTTATAAATTAATTTTCTTATAAAATAAAAGATAAAGCCAAAAATGATAATAATTAAAACAAAGGGTAAAATATCATATATGTTAAAGGGTTCGCTTAAAATACTCTTTATATCTTTTTCCTTTGACCCTTTTTCTATATTAACAGAAAGCACATTAATTGTAATAGGCCTTGTCTTAATCTTATCATTTATTATCACTTCTGGAACAATAAACTTACCACTATCCCATACTGTAATTAATATATTTTGAGAATATGTAAATAATTTATTCTGACTATTATTTAGAAAAGTATCAATTTCTGATTTTTTTAAAATTTCAATACCATCAGGAAGTATTTCTTCAAATTTAGGCCATAGAATATTTTCTTCCGTTGTATTAATAGATAAAATTAATTTTAAATGTTCCCCAATTTTAATTGTATCCTTATTTAATTTTATCTCTCCATAATCATTATTTGAAAATGCTTGTGAATTTAGGATTATCAAGAGTAGTATTAATCTTATCATTTCTTTAAAGATCTACTTTTAAAAAAGTTAATTAAGGATTTCGAATAGTTAGAGCCTGTGAGAATTGATATATAATCAGATCCACAAATCTTAAATAAATTTTTAGTATCGCTGTTAAATTTCTCTCTTTTTTTAGAAAAACTAGCCATTAAATTATCGTCTGATGTGTCTACATAAATAATTTTACCAGTCTCAGTATCTTTGAGAGGAAGTATGCCGACTTGAGGCAATTCTCTTTCTCTTTTATCTAAAATATGTATTGCGACAACATCATGTTTCTTACTAGCAATTCTTAGTGGTTTTTCAAACCCATTATCCATAAAATCAGAAAGCATGAAAAGAACACTTCTTTTTTTTATTACATTATTAAAATATTCTATAGCTGTACAAATATTAGTTCCGGTACTTTGTGGTTTTAACGTTAACACTTCTCTAATTATTCTAAGTATATGAGTTTTTCCTTTTGCAGGAGGGATAAATTTTTCAATTTTATCAGAAAAAAAAATGACACCTACCTTATCATTATTATTTATGGCTGAAAATGCTAGAACTGCAGAAATTTCAGTAGTAAGATCTCTTTTTGACTGTGTAGTTGTTCCAAAATCTCCAGATTTACTTATATCTACAAGAAGAATTACTGTCATTTCTCTTTCTTCTTCAAATATTTTAATGTATGGAGAATTATACCTAGCAGTTACATTCCAGTCAATTGCACGAATATCATCTCCATGTTGATATTCTCTAACTTCTGAAAATGCCATACCTTTCCCCTTAAAAGCAGTTTGATACTCTCCTGAAAAAATATGATTAGAGAGCCCTTTGGCTTTTATTTCAATTTTACGTATCTTTTTTAATAAATCAGAAGAATCCATTTGTTTTAAGGTATTTCTATACCATTTAAAATAGTTGTAATAATTTCTTCTGTTGTGATATTCTCGGCCTCCGCTTCATAGGTTAGTGTAATACGATGCCTTAAGACATCATGGCACAATGCACGAACATCTTCAGGGATTACATAACCTCTTCTTTTGATAAACGCATATGCTTTTGAAGCAGCAGAAAGATTAATGCTAGCTCTTGGTGATGCTCCGTATGCTATCATATCACTTATATTCTTTAGTCCATATTTTTCCGGATATCTAGTAGCAAAAATAATATCTAGAATATATTTTTCAATTTTTTCATCCATGTAAATATCTTTTACTGTCTCTCTTGCTTTGATAATTTCTTCCGGACTTAAAATTTGATTTGGTATAGGAAATTCCTTTGCTAAATTATTTCGCATAATTATTTTTTCTTCTTCTATTTCTGGATAAGAAATTATAATTTTTAACATAAAACGATCTACTTGAGCTTCTGGAAGTGGATATGTACCTTCTTGCTCTACTGGATTTTGTGTTGCCATAACAAGAAATGGATTATCTAGTGGAAAAGATTGACCCCCAATTGTAACATGCCTTTCTTGCATAGCTTCAAGCAATGCTGATTGAACTTTTGCGGGCGCTCGGTTAATCTCGTCAGCTAAAATAAAGTTTGCAAAAATAGGCCCCTTTTTAATTGAAAACTTTTCGTTTTTTGGACTGTAGATTTGTGTTCCGATGATATCTGCTGGCAATAAATCAGGAGTAAATTGTAATCTGCTAAACTTCGCATTTATTGTTTTAGACAATGTGCTAATCGCTAATGTTTTTGCAAGTCCAGGAACTCCTTCAAGAAGTATATGGCCATTTGAAAGTAAGGCAACTAACAACCTTTCTACCATCTTTTTTTGACCAATAATCACCTTGTTCATTTCAAGCATCAACATGTCAATAATTGCACTCTCCTTACTTATCCTCTCATTTAATTGCTTTATATCTACATTATTATTTTCATTCATGATTTTAGTATTTTCATTCTTTATTTTTGCAAATATATATTACGTAAAAAAAAATTCAAAAAAGTAACGGATAAAAAAAATATATAGTATAAATCAGATCACTTTTTCTAATTTTGCCATTTCTTGCTTTATGAGATATTTTATTGAACTTATGTATGACGGCAGCAACTATCATGGTTGGCAATATCAGCCTAATGCGACTACTATCCAAATAAAGTTAGAAGAATGCATATCTTTAATCATTCAGGATAAAGTTGAATTAGTTGCAGCAGGAAGAACAGATACAGGAGTTCATGCTAAGCAAATGTTTGCTCATTTTGACTCAGACAAGAGTTTGGGTAAAGAATTGTTATACCGAATTAACTCTATTTTACCTAATGATATAGCTGTTATAAATCTTTTCAAGGTAAAAGAGGATGCTCATGCTAGATTTTCTGCTTTAAACAGAACTTATAGCTATTGCATATCTGAAAACAAAAACCCCTTCTACACTCATTGCTATTTTTATAATAAGAAACTAGATGTTGTTAAAATGAATGAAAGCGCTCAATATCTGTTAGGAAAACATGACTTTACTTCTTTTTCAAAAGTAAAAACAAATACACATACAAACAATTGTGAAATTAGCATTTTAAGTGTTGTAAAGAAGAAAGATAAAATCTTTTTTACAATTAGGTCAAATCGTTTTTTACGTAATATGGTTCGTGCAATAGTTGGCACATTGATTGATGTTGGTGAATCAAAAATCCCAGTTTATAGCTTGAAAAAGATTCTAGAAAATAAGAATAGATCGTTAGCTGGCAAATCAATGCCTGCTAATGGCCTTACTTTAATTTCTATAGAATATCCAAAAGAGATTTATGATGAATAAAAAAAGTATAGGTCAGATTTATAATACCCAACTATTAAAAAGAGTATTAACATTCTCTTATTCATACAAAAAGTATTTATTTATTTCATTATTTGCTGCTGTAGCCCTATCTTTTCTAGGACCAATCAGGCCTTTACTTATTAATTATGCAATTGATAATTATATAATTGTAGAAATACCTATGCCAAAGGAATTATTAGAGATCACGCTTTTAATTGTTTTATTGCTTTTTTTAGAAGGTTTTGCGCAATTTTATTATATTTTTCTTTCAACTTGGATTGGACAGCATGTGATACAAGATTTAAGAGGTTATGTATTTAGACATATCTTGTCACTTAAAATGCGTTATTTTGATAAAAAACCAATAGGAACACTTGTAACAAGAACAGTTTCAGATATAGAAACTATTGCTGCGATATTTTCTGAGGGATTGTTAATTATTATGGCAGAAATTTTAAAGCTAATAATGATTCTAGTTATAATGTTTTATACAGATTGGAGATTAGCGCTCATCAGCCTTATAACCATGCCTTTTCTATTAATTGCCACCGCTTGGTTTAAGAAAAATATAAAATCTGCTTTTGTTGATGTGAGAAATCAAGTTTCTAACATCAACACCTTTTTACAAGAAAGAATTGTTGGTATGAAAATAGTTCAAATATTTAATAAAGAACGTTTAGAGTATTCTAAATTTAAAAAAATAAATAAAGACCATAGGTCTGCGCATATAAGATCCATTTTTTATTATGCTGTTTTCTTTCCGATTGTTGAAATTTTATCTGCGATTTCAATTGGTTTTCTAATTTGGTATGGAGGAAACTCTATAATTTCTGGAAAAGAAATAACTCCAGGTCAGATAGTGGCATTTATTTTATTCATTCATATGATGTTTCGCCCGATAAGACAGTTAGCCGATAGATTTAATATTTTACAAATGGGTATTGTTGGATCGGATCGGGTTTTTAAGGTATTAGATACAAATGAAAAGATTATAGATAATGGTAAAGAGTCTTTTAATCGTATTCAAAATTCAATTTCGTTCGTTAATGTTAGTTTTTGTTACAAGCCTAAGGTTGAAGTATTAAAAAATATTAGCTTTAACATATATACTGGACAAACAGTAGCGTTAATTGGAAAAACTGGATCAGGAAAGACTTCAATTATTAATATTCTGAATAGATTCTATAACTTAAAAGAAGGAGAGATAAAAATAGATGATATAAATATAGATAAATTTAAATTACATGAATTAAGAAGAGGGATCTCACTAATACAACAAGAGGTTTTTTTATTTGCAGACTCAATTTATAATAACATAGCTCTGTATGACGATTCAATTTCAATAGAAGACATTAAAAATGCGGCTATGAAAATAGGTTTACATAAATTTATTTCCGATCTTCCTCATGGATATGATTATATAGTTGGCGAGAGAGGAGTTAATATATCTGCTGGACAACGTCAATTAATTGCATTTTTACGTGTTTATGTTAGAGATCCTAAGGTGCTTATTCTAGATGAAGCAACTTCATCTATAGATTCAACTACTGAAGAATTGATTCAAAAAGCCCTTAAAGAGATAGCAAAAGAAAGAACTACAATTATAATTGCACATAGACTTTCAACCATTAAACATGTAGATAATATACTGCATATAGATGATGGAAAATTAATAGAACAAGGAAATCATGAGCAGTTAATGAAAAAGAATGGTAAGTATGCTAAAATGTTTAAGAAACAAAATAAGTAGCTTAGCTAAATTGACCAATACTTATTTTCGCATTTAAATTACTAACTTTGCATAGTAATGTATAGATTATTTTTTTTATTATTATTTTTAAATATTCACTATGTAAATGCGCAAATTGTTATAAACAATAATGCTCCATATGATTCTCCTACTTGGCTTGTTGATAATGTTTTACTTGGAGGCGGTATTGTTGCATCAAACCATAGTTTTGAAGGAGATTCTGTGCAAATTGGTTGGTTTAATGCATCACAAACAAATTTAGGAATTGATAGCGGAATAGTTTTAGCTACTGGTGATATTTATGAGTTAGATCCAAATGCAATACCTACATTTCCTTTTTTACCTAATTTAGTTACCGATCCAGATTTATTGGGAGTAGCAAACTCAGTACCTCCTTTAATTGGACAAACTTTCACTGTTTCAAGTATAAATGATGTTGCAAAACTTGAATTTGATTTTGTTCCAACATCAGATACAATCACATTCCGATATGTTTTTGGATCGCAAGAATATTTTGCATGGGAAAACACATCTTACAACGATGTTTTTGGGTTTTTTCTATCAGGACCTGGAATTTCTGGACCATATTCAGCTCCCGCCATACATCCAAATGGATCGATTAACTTAGCTATTGTTCCTGGCTCAAATCCACCATTGCCAATTACCATTTCATCTGTCAATAGCGTGACTCCAATTAATCAGCAGTATTTTATTGACAATACATTAGGTTTAGACACTATTGCATCGGCAGACGGATTTACTACCGTGTTAACGGCAGTAGCTGTTGTAGAGTGTGGAGAAACTTATCATATAAGACTCGCTATAGCAGACGGCTCCGATCAGGCATTGAGTTCTTATGTTTGGCTTGAAGCAGGAAGTTTCACATCTCCAGAATTGGATGTTTCCGACGATTTTGGGATTGATTCAACTTATATGACAATTCCTTGTAATTCAAGTATTACTTTAACTGCAAGTGGCGGTTCTGGAGCAAGTTATTTATGGAACAACGGAAGTACAGATTCTAGTATCACTGTAGGTCCTGGGGATTATTGGGTTTCAGCAACATCTGTAGGATGTTCAATTGATTCAGATACACTCACAGTTATTGCTGATTTACCTCCAGTTTTTGATTTAGGATTGGACTATACAATTCAATGTAATACTACATCGTTAATTGATCCAATAGTTACTGGAGGGACAGGAGTTTATAGCTATCATTGGTATAATGAAAATGATTCTTTGATTAGTATAGACTCTACAATTGATGTTGCGCAAGGCGAATATTTATTAGTTATAGATGATGGGACCGGATGCCTGTCAAGTGACTCTATTATAATTACCGAGTTAGACCCTCCCTTAGCTACGATAAATGGCGGCGGCATGTTATGTGATGATGGATTTTCGAACTCTAATATAAATTTTAGTTTTTCCGGTATTCTTCCTTGGGATTTAACCTATTTGCATAACAATGATACTATTATTGAATCAAACATTAGTATAACTGACTTTAATTTAATCACCTCAAATCCAGGAACTTATTCAATTTTAACTGCAACAGACCCTAACTTATGCAATGCAATTAGTTCAGGATTAGCAGATATTACTACTTACCCTTTACCTAATCCAGAAGTTAATCCAAAAGAAGCAACTATTTATATAGGAGAAAGTGTAGTTTTACTAACAGATGATTATGCTTTTTATCAATGGTTTAATCAAGATGACTCACTGATAAGCGAAGCTAACTTTGCCACCATTATTGAAGCAGGTCAATACTATGTATGGGTGGAAGATACAAATGGTTGTGAAAATATTTCTGATTATAGTATTGTGAATTCTGTTCCTAAAACAACTATATTTATTCCCAATTCTTTTACACCGAATGAAGATGAGCATAATGAATTATTTGTTGTTATGGGAGAGAATATAGTTAGTTACAATCTAATGATTTTTAATCGTTGGGGACATTCTTTGTTTGAAACCGATATTTTAGATAATCATTGGGATGGGACTTATTTAGGAAAAAAAGTTCCCGAAGGAACATATTTTTATCATTTAGAGCTTGTAGGGGCTGATGGTGTTCCTGTCTCTAAGACAGGCTCTGTTAACATACTTTATTAATTGATATAGATGAAAAAAAATCTTATACTTTTTTTAATTTTTCCTTTCTTTGTTTTTTCTCAAAACACTGATTGGGTTAGGTCTTTTGGAGGAGATGAATCGGACAAAGGAATTAGTATTGGAGTGGATTCTTTAGGATTTATTTATGTTAGCGGGTATTTCAATACTTCAGCAACTTTTGGTACAATTACTTTAACAAACTCACCAGCTTCAGGAACAAATAAGGAAATGTTTGTTATTAAAATGGATTCTTTAGGTAATGTTTTATGGGCTATTGCTGGAGGAGATCAAACAGGTAGCTGTTGCGACGATAGAGCTCTAGGCATGCATGTTACTCCTGGAGGAGATGTTTTTATAACTGGAACATTCTGGTCTACCTATGACTTAGGCTCTTGCAGTGTAAGTAATAGTCAAGGAAATAGTCATGATACTTCGGTGCTTGCAAAAATTGATAAAGATGGGAATTGCGTTTGGGTTATTGCGTTTGGAACAAATAATACTTCTGGAGGATGTCCTTGGCCAATCTATGATGCAGATGATCACTCGTATGATGTTAAAGTAGATCAGGATGGATTTATTTATGTAACTGGCTTTTTTTCAGGATATAATGCTGAATTTGATGGCTTTACAATTGATAATCCAGATTGGGGAACGACATGCACTCCATTAGGCTACATTGGAAAGCTGGATCAAAGCGGAAACTGGCTTTGGGTAGATAAATTTGATGGTATTAAGGATGCTAGAGGGTCAAGAGATAATAGGCTAGCTATTGATCAATACTCAAATATTTATGTTTGTGGTGGTTTTGAAAATACAGCTAATTATGGCCCTCTTACACTTAATTCTAATGGAGAATGGGATGCTTTTATTTTTAAAATGGACACTGATGGAAATTGGATTTGGGCAAGAAATGTTGGTAGCAATAAAACAGATAGGGCTAATTCAATTGCTGTTGATATTTGTGATGATATTTATGTTACCGGTGAATATCGTAACCCTATGGTTTTTCAAGGAGCTGATGCTTCAAATGGAACCGATACACTAAGTCATAAACAAAAAAGAGATGTATTTGTTGCTAAAATAAACTCTCAGGGAAATTGGCAGTGGGCAAAAAGAGCAAGAAGCTCTGGAACTGACAAGTCTTACCAAATGTCTGTTGACAATAATAAGCAAGTATTTATATGCGGAACAATGGGAGATACGGCTACATTTAATAATAGTACGGTAATTAATCCTCCTAATCCCAATGACACAACTAATAGCGCATTTATTGCTCAGTTAGATGGAACGACAAATAACGGATCTTGGCTCTGGGCAAAAATGGCTGGATGTTCGACTGATGATGACGATAGAACAAATGATATATGTCCAGATGGATTTGGTAATGTTTATGCTGTTGGTTTTTATGAGGATTTAGCAAATTTTGATGGAACCGTATTAGATGCTACTGGTAGAAAGAAAGATATTTTTGTATGGAAGGTAAGTCAAGTAGAAAGAACTTTTGTATCTAACAATACATACGACACAGTCTACACTACAGTTATGGAGTTTAATCCATTAGACACAGGAGTTTTTACAGTCTCTACCTATAGTCTTAATGGTTGCGATACTAATTTTGTAGATTCAATTATATATAAGAGGTTAGCTGTAGAGATTGTATATACTATTAATAACCCTGGAACTGCTACAATTTCAATTAATGGAATAATACAACCCACACCCTATAGTGAGATATATTGGGCAAAAGACGCTGTTGCAATAGATGCTAATCTGGCTCCAGGATGGTTATTTAGCTACTGGCAATCAAATAATAACAATATATTACCAACTAATAATAGTTTGAATGCAAGTTTTATTGCAGATTATTCAGATACAATTTTATTAATGACATATCCTCAACCGCAGTTATCTGCGTTTATATCTGGAGATGATACCATTTGTAGTAATAATATACAAGATGCTAGAGTAGAAATTTCTTTCAATGGAGGATCTCCTCCGTACAATTTTACATATGCAATTAATGGAATTCAGCAAACCTCTATTACAACTAGTCTTAATCCACATATTATAGAGACAAAAGAAGAGGGGGTGTATACATTGATTTCTTTTTCTGATGCAACAGATTTAGGAGCAGTATCTGGATCTGCAATTGTAACTATTCTTGAACCTCCTTTGGCAATTTTTGAGCCACAGCCAGATACGCTTTCTATTGTATATACAACAACATATCTTCTAAATCAATCTGAAGGAGATATACAAAGTTGGCTTTGGGATTTTGGAGATAATAGCTCTTTAGATTCAATATCTAGCAGTCCATATCATACTTTTTCAGATATAGGTATTTATCAAGTAAGTCTAGTTGTTAAAGATGTCTTTGGTTGTTTAGATACAGCTAGAAACCATATATGGATTACAGATGAATTTTGGATTTATATTCCAAATTCTTTTACACCAGATAAAGATGGTCTAAATGATATTTTTTGTATAAATTATAATGGAATTAGAGAAGAAAGTTTTTATTTTAATATTTACAACAGAGATAGTGAGCTTGTTTATAGCACAAAAAATATTGATGATTTAAGATGCTATTATTTTAATAGCGACGGATCTCCTTCTCAAAGCAGTTCAATTGGTTGGAATGGAAGGTATGAAAATACAAATCAAAAAGCACCTTCAGGAACTTATGTTTACGAAATATATTACCAGGATCACGAAGGATGGAAACATCATGATCAAGGATATATTTATTTAGTACGTTAGTAGGAGTTATTGTTTTTAGAATCCTTCCTTGTCTTTATTACCTTCCTTTTCTTGACTTTCTGAATTTTTTTGATCTATATAAATTTCAAGTTCCGCTAATTGTTCTTTTAGTTTTCTATTTTTTACTCTAAGATTATCGATACTTTCTGCTAATTCTTTTTTTTCTTTTAATAAATCATTGAAGGATTCTGACATAACATTTTTTCTATCTTTTTCATATTCAGCCTGCGTAAAAAGATTCATGATAACACTAGCCCCTACAGCAATCGTTGTAAATGCAATTATCATTATAGAAGATGCTAATAGTTTTCCAAGTACTGATACTGGAACCACATTTCCATAACCAACTGTTGTCATAGTTACAATTGTCCAATATATGGATTTTGGTATAGTTTCAAATCCAGGAGTTTGTGCGGCTAATGGACCTTCTACTAAATACATAATAGTTCCCATTATTACAACAACTAAAACCATAAAAAACGAAAACAGCGTAAGTCCCGGTCTTGCCCTTCTTAATGCTGCTAACATTTGTTTTCCAGCTACGGTATATGTAGAAAGTTGTAAAATTTTAAAGATTCTAATCAAGCGAATAAGTCTAATATCAGCTAATTGTGCAAACCCAATATAAGTAGGGATAATGGACAGCAAATCCACAATACCCATAAAAGAGAAAATATACTTTCTTTTATTTTTTGCTATATATATTCGTAAAAAATATTCTATAGTAAATAAGATGGTAAACATCCATTCAAGAATATAAAAAAGCAACCCATAACTTTCATTTAGTGTTTTGTCACTATCTAGCATTACTATAGATACAGAAGCTATAATAGCTACAAGTAGAACAAGATCAAACCTTTTCCCTTTTTTTGTTTCACACCCTTCAATAATCTCTCTTAGTTCAATTTTATTTTCTAGTAGATATCTAAATAATTTTTGAATAGGGTTCATAATAGTTATTTTGACAAAGCTAATGTATTTTTCATTTATTAAGAAACTAAATAATTAATTGGTAGCCAAAATTAATCTAAAACACATATATTTATTCAGTATAATAGATATAATTAAGGAGTGATGGAAAAAGGAAATTTTACCATTTATAGGTCATCTGCAGGATCTGGAAAAACTTATATACTTTCCTTAAATTATATTGCCATTTCAATTCTAGGAGCTTCTAAAAATAAAATTGATTATTACAGTAAGATTTTAGCAATCACATTTACCAATAAAGCAGCATCTGAAATGAAATCTAGAATTTTAAGATATTTAGATATATTGTCTCAAAAAAAAGATCAAGACTCTATCTTATCTTGGCTCAAGAAAGAGACAAAGCTTAGCAAAGACAAGATTTATCTAAATGCAAAGAAGGTTCGAGACCACATGCTTCATAATTATTCTAATTTAAGCATTTCAACTATAGACAAATTTACCTATCGTATTGTTCGTTCATTTGCAAAAGATTTGTCTCTTTCTCAAAATTTTGAATTAGAAATGGATAGCTCAAAAATTATTCAACCTGTTGTAGCTTCAATTATTACAAAAATATCAGCTTCTGGAGATTTGCTTTCAAACGCACTAGTAAAATTTGCCTTAGACAAAGCTGAGGATGGTAAAAGTTACAATATTGAATCTGATTTAGAGGTTTTTTGCCAACAATTATTCAAAGAACAATCGATTAAACATATTGAAGATAACGCAGTATCAATAGAAAAATGTGATCATGTCAGAAAATTATTAAAAAAAGAGATATCTAATTTTGAAAATGAAATTAAAAAGATTTCGAATGAAGCGCTTCTTTTTTTAAATGAAAAGGGGATTGAGCCTAATCATTTTTCTAGAAAATCTTATTATAAGTATTTCTCAAACAACATCTTAACTTTTATTCCTGATAAGATGCTTCCAAGCAACTCATTGCAAAAGCAAATAGTTGAGAAGCAACTTTACACCAATCAAATAAAGAGCAATTCAAAATACTTACATATTAAGAATATGATTGATGAAAATATTGATGAGTTGTTTAATTTTTATTTCTCGCTACAAAATTTTTTACAAAAAGAGCTTAAGAATTACATTTCAAATAAAGCGATTGAAAGAAACATACACTCTATGATGGTGCTTCAGGAGTTGATCAAAGAAAACAAGCACTATAAGGATTCAAAAAACATAGAGCAGATATCAGATTTTAATAAAAAAATACATAAACTAATTCGAAGACAATTTTCTTCTTTTATTTATGAGAGAATAGGAAGTAGATATAGGCATTATTTATTAGATGAGTTTCAGGACACTTCAATATTGCAATGGCAAAATCTACTTCCATTAATCACTGATTCATTAGATTACGGAAAGAGCCTTGTAGTTGGAGATGGAAAGCAATCTATATATAGATGGAGAGGAGGAGAAGTTGAGCAATTTTTAAACCTTCCTACTATTTATAAAGGAGATAATTTGGAATTAAAAACTGAATGGGAGCAAAAACTTGTTTTTCATGAAAAGCTTGAAAATTTAAAAGATAATTTTAGAAGCAAAAAAGAGATAATCAAGTTTAACAACATGTTCTATGATAAGTTAAAGCATTTGTTATCCAAAG
>MDSZ01021261.1_pt1 | contig 13728 bp, 5 predicted proteins | sample 811201 | NCBI WGS metagenome assembly MDSZ01 (sample SAMN05326647, study PRJNA326480) | marine metagenome | isolation source: seawater | place: Indian Ocean: North | collected 2010
CCCCGCGTGGCCACGAATACTACACACTACTACTACTACCACAAAGAGAGTCGTTGTCTCGTCGTCATGCGTCGTTTGGCCACGCTGGAATCGGCCGAAATCGATGTCAACGTGTTTTTCCTGTTGTGGGCGACGACGCTGGTGTTCACGATGCAAGGCGGATTCATGCTGTTAGAAGTCGGGTCGGTGTCGATCCGAAACACGAAAAATATACTGTTCAAGAACACGTTCGACGTGTGCATAGCGGCGTGCTGTTTTTACCTGTGGGGGTACGCGTTCGCGTACGGAGACGACGCGGGAGGCTTTATTGGAACCACGGAATTTGCATTGTCTGACGTTGAACATTCGGGGTCGTTCGCCGGCGCGATATCGAACACGGCGATACGAGCCGACGCGGCGTTTTATTACGCGCACTTTGCGTTCGCGTTAAGCTTCGCGGCAACGGCCGCGACAATTATGAGTGGCGCGGTGGCGGAAAGAATGAACTTTAAAGCGTACATTCCGTTGACGGTGGTGACGGTATCGTTTGTGTATCCGGTGGTTGCGCACTGGGTGTGGTCCTCGAACGGATGGATGTCTGCATTTAAAGAAGACGATAGATTGTTTGGGGTTGGTGTTTTGGATTTCGCGGGAAGTCTTGTCGTCCACGTGGTGGGTGGAACAGCAGCGCTAGTTGCGTGTTGGTACATTGGCCCGAGGTCGGAACGGTTCGGGATTGGAGGTAAGGTAAACGAGTTGCCGATGCAATCGCCGGTGTTTCAAATGTTTGGGACGATTTTGATGTGGTTTGGTTGGTACGGATTTAACTCGGGAAGTGTTGGAGTGTATGTGAGAGGTGACCAATTTGACGGCGTGTCGAGGTATATCGTGGCGAGAACGGCGGTGTGTACGACAATTGCAGCTTCATTTGGCGGGTTGAGCGTCGTCGCGTTCGATTTGGCAAGAGACAGGAAGCAAATTTCGCCACTAAGGATGAGTAATGGGATTTTGACTGGATTAGTGTCCATTTCAGGATCGTGCGCCTTGATACATCCGGCATTTGCGGTGTTGATTGGTATCGTCGCCGGGATTATTTACAGTTTGAGTTCGAGTTTGATGCTAAGAAGACGCATCGACGATGTCGTCGACGCGGTGCCAATCCATTTATTCGGTGGCATGTGGGGGTTGATTGCGACGGCGTTGTTCACCAAGGAAAACTTTTACAATTTAGTGTATAACGCGTCTGGAGAAGAAAGATCGTATTGTGGAGCATTTATAGGGTGTGGGAAAAACGGTGGGAACGTTTTAGGCGCGGCTTTAGTTGGCCTCTTCGTGGTTGTTTGCTTCACCGTGGCCATAATTTACTCTTTTATTGTCTTTATGGAAAAAGTGATGAAAATTCCACTTCGAGTCGGGGCCATCATCGAAAGTCATGGGTTAGACCATTCCACGCACTTTGGTAGGGCGTACACGGAATTACAAACGACTATTTTTCAATACACAACGAAAAGCGGCGAGAGGGCGTCAATGGAGATGCGCGTGAGAGCGGGCGACGCCGCGAAATTCGCGTTGGCGTTGAGCGAGGTTATGGATGCTGAAGTTGGGACGAAAGAAGGTGGAAGTGGGAAGTTTCCTGGGTTGGCGTTGAGTGGTAGCAGTGGGTTTGAATTAGGGGAGAGCGGAGGAGTAAAGAAAGGATTCGGAAGCTTACTCGGGAATCCTGCGAGCACGATACGAGAGTCTGGTTAAAAGGGTGGACGGACTTTCTTTCTCGCGAACGTACTAATATTACGAATGAAAAATACTAAATAATAATATTGATGGCTCGGTTAATATTAATATCGTCTCTTTATCAGACGATGTTCGAGACTATACCACCCCGTGTGTACATAGAGTTTTAGAGAATTCTTTTGTATATATTCTTGGTAGGTACCATGGTACCCGGTAAAAAGAGGGCTATGCGTATATATATAGTTATGTGAGTAGTAGTTCAAATTGTTGTCTGAAAGTTGTATATATAAAATAATATAATTAAACTCCACCCGCCGCGGTTAAACGTGTTGACAAAAATGCAAACTTTTCATTCTCGGCCAACTCCTCCGGTAAATCGTCTTTCGACTGGAAATCGAGAGCAATTTCCAACGCGCTTTCTGCAATCTCTTCCACGTTGAAGTGAATGCTCGAATCATCGTCCAACAAGAACGAATTATGTTGGTTGTTTGATTGTTGGTCCATCATAGAATTTTTCATTTGCTTCAAGACGTCTTGGTTGACCGTTTCCGTGCCGTATTTATCATCCCAATACATGGTACAAATGCGATATAACTGCTGAATAGACAAGACTGGACACAACTCCAACGTAATTTCGTTCAACGTTTTCCTCGGTTTTTGGTTGATCACGAGCAATTGCACGGCTTGATTGATAAATCGCAACTCTTTTATCGGATCTTCGCCGACAAAAGCTTTGTTCTCGGTGAGCCAGTTTTCGAGTTCGCTTAAACCGGCGGCGATGTATTCGCCATTAGAGAACGAGCAACACTCTCTTCGTAACAACAACGCGTTGAACATGTTGACGTTGATGAAACAGAATATTTGCGTGAAAAATTTAGACGTCAACGCTTTCGGAACGTTGTTTTCCGTAAACGCGAGAAGAATTGTATCCAACTCCTCGAGGATGGAAATCCAATGCGAAGACAGTTGCACGTGCTTCCCGTCTTTCTCGTTATTCGCTTTGCCGCTGATGATGGCGCCCGTTCGTTGCCTCGGTGCTTGGATGCACGATCCTAAGTGTGGAGAGATCATTGATTTCGTGTTGTCGCGCAAGATGCCGTACGCCTTTTCGCAAAACATGCCGAGCGATTGGCGGAAGAGAAAGCCCGGGTATTTCGCCTCGATTTGCTTCACGCCCAAAATAGCCGTCACGGATTCTTCTCCTCCATTTCCATGATCACCATCCACGCCTACTCTTCTTTTATTCGCGTCAGTGTTTTCCTTATCCGAAGAACCGCTAATAGACGCCGGTTGCTGATTAAACATCGTCGGGGGGCTCTTCAATCGCGAAGAGATGGTGGAGTTGATGCGGTCTAGAATCCCTACGCCCCCTCGTCTATTTTTATTCCCGCTGTTCTTTAACGTGCGATGAAGCAAGTGCAACAGAGCGAACGCGTTCGTCAACCAAAATGCCACGGCTTTGTTGTTATCTTTCGCGTTCCTGTTGAGTGAATTTTCAAACGCTCCTAGGATGCGCTCGAACAAAGACGTTCTGTCCAACGAAAACGCTTTCCATTTCAGTAAACATCTAAACACGATAACTGCCAGTGCTGGCGATCCGTCTGGAGTGGCAAAGATTTCGTGCGCATTTTCGTGACCTAACAAAGCTCTCAACGCTTCGGGGTCTTCCTTCAGTGAAATTGTTTGCGGTGATGCGGAATCGGGTACATCCTTATCCATAGACTGGTTCATTTCGCTGACGCTGTCGCCAGACATTGGCGTATTCAACGAACTCGCCGATAACGGCGTACCGTTCATCATTCGCGGTCTCGATTTCCTACCTCCTGGTCCACCAGTCATCATAACAGTCCCCGGTGTTTTCAAACCGTTTCGGAACGAGTCCAACTCAGCTTCGGCCACTGCCAAACGATCTCGAAGTTTCTCGTTTTCTTCCAAGGCTTCGCGCAACGCTTTCTCGTACTGATCCGCCGTTTTGTTCGCTTCTTCGAGTTCTTTCTTCACCGTCTGCTCCGTCTTTTGACGTAGAAGTTCCTCCTTTTTGGCTTTTTCGCGAAGTTCTTTGAGCTCTTCCTCCGCTTTCTTCGCCGCTAACGCTGCTTCTTCTCGTTGTTTCTCTCGTTCGATTTTCTCCTTCGCTTCTCGTTCCTCGCGTTCTTTTTCGGCAAATTTTCTCTTCTCTTCTTCCTCGGCTTCGCGTTTCGCTTTTTCTTCTTCGCGTTGTAACTCTAGCATTTTTGCTCGCGCACGTTCGGCTTCTAACTTCTTCTCTAACTCTGATTTCGCTTCCAACATTTTCGCCACTTCTCTTTGTTCCTTCTTGATTTCCTTGACACGTTTGCGCGCCAATTGGCCTCGGTATACGCTTTGCGCTTTGATTGCAGCCAAGTTTCTTTGTTTGAGTTCCAAAAACTCTTTCCTCGCTTTTGCTGCTCTCGCAAGCCTCTGAATCTTCACCGCCGCCTCTTTCGCCTCCGCAAACTGTTTTCTGGCAATGGCCATTCTCACGAACGCTTGAATAGTAGTCACCGCCTTCGTTTGGCGAATCTCGCGAACGATTTTTCTCGCAAACATACCTCGAGTGTACCTGTTGACAGTTTCCGCCGCAGATTTCGTTCGTTTGTACTGCTTTTGCGCGACGCGTCGCTTGACGTGCTTTTGAATTTCCACTGCGGCCCATCCGAGTTTTTTCGATCGCAAGGTATCCAAAACAGCCATTTGCCCAGAGCGCAAGAAGACTTTCGTCTTGCCGATTTGCCACTCTTTTAAATTGGCAACGTTCAAAATACCTTCTAAAGCCTCTCGCTCTTTACCCGGCGTGAAAAATTTTGCGGCTTCATCTGGAGCTAACAAACCAAATCGAGTCAAAAACAACTCTATCGGCTTTCTCGACGGGTACCCGGCGCAGGAAATTCGCACCGCTTCCAAGACACCGCCGCAGCGCAATTGCTGCAAAATGTTGGCGTTTTCAAACGTGCTCGGTACGGATTTTTGGTTCGGTTTCACGCACCGAACAAAATGAGGTTCGGTCCCGTGTAATTTTTTCATCAGCTCGTTGAGTTGGTGTTTGAACGAGCTTCCAATAGAAGTAAATTTCATGGCAGATTTTTTTGTGCGCGGCGGCGGCGGTTTTTTGTTCCCTTCGTCCAAGATTTCGTTCTCCTTCTCTTCGAAAATGAGACGCAAAATGTTCGTTTCCGAGGTGGACAAAACTTCCGTGTGTTCCAAAATTGCGTAATCTTTGTTCTTTTCGATGAAGTTCTCGCTCTCGTACGTCACGTCGCCGGCATAGTGGTTCAACGTGAAATCAACTTGCGACCGTTTTGGTTTCGAAAATCGTTTCTCACTGTTCAACGCCGAGAAGAGCTTTTGCGCGAATTGTTCAGACGTCGTGGAGGTCATGATGCATGACTCGTCCAAAAGACTGATAATGCCTCCAACTTTACGTTCGATGACGTCTAAAATGTCCTGATTATCCACAAATTCGATGTACGACCAATCGATGGCTTCTTTTTCGTACTCCTCTTGTTCCATTTTGAACACTTTTTGGTTGAAATGTTGCTGCAACTTCTCGTTGGCAAAGTTGATGCAAAACTGTTCGAAGGAGTTCTTTTTGAAACTCTCAAAGCCGTAAATATCGAGCACGCCGATAAATCGTCGTCTTCTTTTCGTATCGCTAGTAGTACTTTCAATGCTCTCTTCGTATTCGTCGTCGTCGTTTTTGTGCCCAATCGCTTGGTTAATCCTTTCGACGAGCCAATCGAACAAACGCGAATACAACATCTTCGCCAACGAGTCGCGATTGTACTTGGCGTCCGAGACGCTCAAAGGTTTCAAAATCGCACCGTCCGCGGTGACAATCTGTCTCGAAATCAATGCTTTTTCTAAACGATCTTTATCCACTTTCAAAACCGCTGCGGCGTCTTCTAAGCTTCGTTTTACATCTGGAGCGACGACGGACGCGTCCTCGTCCTCTGGGCTTTGCACGAAATTGATATTCCCTAGATGCAATACCCCCGAAACGACTCTAAACACATCCTCTCTCTCCGGTTCCGAAATACCAACCACCTTCATGGCGTTTTGAGTTTCTTCGTACCCGACCACGTCGGAAATGTGTTCCAATTTTACGCATTTCGATTGGTTCAAATAATAAAAATCCTCAAACGTCTTTCCGTCCAATCGCCAGTTGCTTTTTTCCTCTTTCGACGCGCCGGCTAAGATCTGATAAAACACGTGAAAGTTCCTCTCCGGGTCGGACACGCGAACGACTCTGGAACGCTCCAACAAGTACGTCCGTATCGCCGCCCCACTTATCTTATCCTCCTCGTCGAACAAAATCTCCGTAAACTTACCAAATCTGGACGAGTTGTCGTTCCTGACTGTCTTGGCGTTCCCGAACGCCTCTAACAAAGGATTCGTCTCTAAAACTTGTTTTTCCACGCCACTGGTCCCGTCTTCGTGCTTTGCCGAGTGTGCCAAATATTGCATGATGTGTTTCGCAGTTTCCGTCTTCCCCGCCCCTGACTCTCCGGAAACTAGAATCGACTGCGAACACCCCTCTCTCAACATTTGCTTATACGCCGCCTCGGCGACGGCGTACACGTGCGGACTCAACTCTCCTTGTTCGGCTCCCCCATACATCTCCATCATCGCTTGGTCGTATAAATGAGGTATTTTCTGAAACGGGTTCACGGCGATTAAAATCTGCCCGGTGTACGTGTAAATCTCATCTCTCCCATACCGTCTTCGCAAGTTGTGCAGCACGCCCGCTTCGTGCAGATAGTTCAGTTTCACCATGTCCTCTTCCGTGTTCCGTTCGCGCAGCGCGACATCTTCTTTCGCATCTTCCACGGCGACGACGCCCCCGGCGGCGACTGGTTGCGCGTTCGTCAGTCCCAATTCGTCGTCTTCGTCTCTCGCGTACGCGCACTCCACGACGTCGCCAGTCGTGGTGTCGACTTTCGAAATCTCCGCGGCGACCCACGCGCGCGCTTCGTCTTTCACCCACACCGGGGTGCCCAACTCGAGCGTTTTTGTCAAAGTCGTTTTTCCTTTCTTCTCGTCTTCTTCTCCGTTCGACACATCGCGCTTTGTGGTCTCCTCCGTTTTTTTCTTCTTCTTTGCCATCTTCTTCGCAGTCGTCGTCGTCGTCGTTCAAAAGTGCTCGTCGTCGCTCAAAAAGCGCCTTCTTTTCGTTGGACTTTGTTGACGCCACAGGAGTCGTCGTCCTTTTCTTCTTCGTCTTCTTCGTCCAAGTCTTCTTCTTCGGCAAAGATTGATGATTTCGCACGAAAAGAGAGATTGAAAAAATCGCTTTGTCTCTTGTGCAACACAGTCGCGTAATAAAAAAGCACGTTTTCCTCCTCCTCCTCCGAGTCGTAATACTACTAGTAGTAAAGCTTGGTCGCGTCTTTGCGCGTTGTTGTCGTCGTTCCTTTGTTGGAAAGAACAAAAACACACCTTCTTCCGTTTTGCCGTGGTGGTGGTGGTGGTCTTCTTGTCGTGATGATGCGAAGAAGAAAAGACTCACCGTGCTGCGTTTTTTAAGGTGACCGTTGAGAAGAAGAGAGGACAAAGAGAGAGATATCCCACACCCCGCAAAAAAAATGGCCTCTATAACATTTAGGGTTTTACAATATTTAGGGTATCAAAAGTGTGGCTTTTGGTTGGTCCCTTTGTTTGGACCAAAGAAAGCGCTTTAAATGCTTTAGAGGAGTAAAAGAAGAGACCGCACATCTTCAAACCCCTCTCAAAGGAGAGAGAGAGAGAGAAGATATGACGACGACGACGACGACGTCGACGGGGAAGAACGCAAACAACAACAACAACAACCCGTTCGCAACAATAATAAATGTCGTCGATTTTGATAACAAACGACATCAAAACAACATTTTTGGTGAAGACGACATTGACGATTCTTTACGAATAAGAGTGATGGGATTCCAAGGCACGTTTCGAAACCGAACGACGCGATTCGAAACGCTTCGGGAGGACTACGCCGCTCGATCGAGAGGCGAGACGACGACGAGCAATTACAACAACAACAACAACAACGCGAAAGGCGGCGACGCGCTGGAAGTTCTGGGAACGTCGAGGCTCCTCGAAGCGGCGATCGATTCGACAACTTCGGGAGGAGGAGGAGGAGGAGGTGATGATGATGATGTTGGGCGGTGTGATGTGCACGGCATCGCGCCTTTGCCGCCCGCGTGGGTGGACGTCTGCGAACACATTCAGAGAGACATGGAAAAAGCGAAAGCGAAAATAGAAGAGCTACAAAGAGCACAACAGAAAGCGGTGTTACCTACGTTTGACGTGGACGACGTAAACGATGAGAAAATCGTGGAGCAGTTGACGGGCGAGTGCGGGAGGTTGTTCAAACGATGCGAGGCGCAATTGAAAAGGTTAGGAAGCGACGCGGAGGTAAAGAGCGCGAATGCGAATAACGATTTCGACGATATAGGAACAAAAATGAGAAAAAACGCGACGAGGAAGTTGGCGATGGAGTTGAGTCGTCTGTCGCAGGCGTTTAGACAGAGACAGAAAGATTATTTGAACGAATTAAAGTATAGGCAAGACCGAGGCCCGGGCGCGGAAGGCGTGGACGCGTTGGAGGACGTGTTTCGGAACAGAGTGATGAGGAGTAACAGCGGGTTTTTAGAGCAAGACGATGGTGGTCGTGGAAATGGAAGTCAAATGCAAAGACAAGGATTTACGAACCAAGACGTCATGTCCTTGGAAGCCGAAGAAAGAGACACGGAGGTGAAGAAAATTTTGCAATCCGTGACTGACTTAGCGATGGTCATGCAAGACATGTCCAAACTCATCATCGATCAAGGCACGATTTTAGATTCCATAGAATACAACTGCGCCACAACTGCGATGCAAGTAGACGAAGGGAGGAAAGAGTTGGTCAAAGCCGAGCACACGCAACGAGCCGGCGGGATCATCATATGCATTTACTTTCTCATGTTCATGTGCGTCTTGATGACCATCATCATAATTCTCCAGAAGCTTTAGTTTTGAGGCGGGAGATATTTTTGATAGCACACACACGCACACACATTTACATAGCACACACACGATAGTTTATTTTAGATGTACAACAACAATAACAACAACAATTAAGAATGAAACAACCCTCTGTGTTCGATTTGCGAGTTCAAGCCGACGACTAAACCAATGACTAAACCAGTTAATCCGCCGAAACACACTTGCACGGGCGTGTGTCCGATGTGCTCTCTCAAAGGCTGATTCTGTATATTCTTTATGAACTGTTCGAACCCATCCGCGCTAAATAGTGGCGATTTCGGCGTCATCGCTTCCTCGTCGTCTTCCTCGTCGTTGAAGTTGGTGGTATCTATTCTGTGTCTAGTATTCGATATATTGCTGTTGCTTCCGTACGCGCCTGAAATCAAACTATTAATCGCGGACGCGTGGTACCCAGCTTGTCTTCGCACGCCCATGGCGTCATACATCACCACGACCGCTAAAACCGCGGCAACTGCAAACGACGTATCCGCGGCGCCTTTTTCTACCCCCGCGCCAGTCGCCAACGCGACGACAAAGGCCGAGTGCGAGCTCGGAAAGCCTCCAGACCCGATGGCGAGCGATGGTTTCCACACTTTCGTCCCGACGTAATGCGTCAACGGTTTTAACGCTTGCGCGACGACTAACGCGATGACGGCGGAGACGAGGGCGACATTGTCGAGGAGCGTGTCTCCTCCTCCTCCTCCTCCTTCTCCCGACGACGATGCCATCCTTCTTCTTCTTCTTCTTCTTCTTTTGGGGAAAGCCCACTCTCGAAAGAGAGATTTCTTCCTGTTCCCCACACGTGTTTAGGGTTTTATATATTTAGGGTATCAAAAAATTCAAAATTCAATTCCCCGAGAGAGAGCGTTCGAGCAGCAGTCTTTCTTTCTCTCTAGAGTTTGACGCGTTTCCCGGCGACCAACAAAGACTTTCTTCGAGAGAACAAGAATTGGAAGAGACCGCGCGCGATAACAACAATAATAATAATGACCACTCTGGACAGTTCCGCGAACGAATTGGCGGCATTTTCGACCATTTTATCCGGGTTCGACGAGGAGTTCGGGAGTCCATCTCATGGTGGTCGCTTTAAAACAGAGACGACGACGATGTCTTCCCCAACGGCTTTAAATGATTCCAATTCCACAAAACGCGCGTCGCCGACTCTGGGGACGCGACGCGCGGGGCGCGGATATAAAATAAGCAACAACTACGACCCGGACGAACCTTTGGACGTGCTCCGCGAAATGAATCAAATGCTGGAAGAGGCGGAGAGAAGCCCGTCGTCGAATGTCGACGCGAAGAACACGAAAAAAGCGCGTTCGTACGTTCGAGAGGCCTACAGCACGTTCGAAGACTCGGCGTCGAGACTGGAACGAGACTTGATGGAGAAAGAAAATCAAATAAAACGCTCGGCAGCCGAGGAGTTGCGAAGACAGTTGGACCAAGATTCGGAGTTTTCTATGGACATGTTGGCGGCTGGAGATCGGGCGACGATCTTAGCCAGAGAGGCTGAGATATTGCGAGCGGAAGAGGAGAGTTTGAGAAGAGTACGAGAAGGCACGAGGAACGCCGCGGAGAGGGAAAGACAAAGGTTGGAGAACGAAAAGGTTGCATTTGCGAATGGGAGAGCGAATCGGGTGAGCGCGGAGAATAAGAGACGAGGAATGGGGCCGAACGCGAGAGAAATGGAGGCGGCGGCTATGACGACGCCGGTGCGGCAAGTGATGAGAGGCAGCGGCGTCGGCGGCTTGGTCACGCCGACGAGGGTCGTACCGAAGTTTAAGAACGCCGACGAGGATAAAGAAAACGTCGGAGCTCGTGCTGGTGCCAAGAGAGCAATGGGATCGATTTCTTTTTTAAATCCGTTCAAGACGATTACGAACGTTGCCGTTGGCGCGAAAAACGTCTTGTTAAGCCGCGAGAACCCGAAACAAAAGCCGAAAGTGAGGCGTTCGATCATCGCCATCGACGAGCCAGGCGAAAACTCCATGAACGCCATGGGTCCAAATGCCATCGTTTCTTCGTCTTCATACATGACACCGGTGCAAGAATCGAAGAAACGTTCGACGATTTTAACGCCAGTGGAAAGCAGAGAGACGAACGAGGACGACGGAGAAGAGGTTGCGCAACAAAGTGAAGTCATGATCGCCAAGATGGTTTCGCCGGGACAAAAGGTTTACATCAAGAAACCAATCGATAGAGCTACTGATATAGCCGCGAAGGACGGTACGCAAGAAGAAGAAGAAAAGAAGAAGGCGATGAAGAAGAAAACCAAAAGATTATTGAACGTCCACCCGGCGTTTAAACGCGTCGTTAAAGCCGCCACCACTATTGGCACATCTTTCGTCGTCGTCTCTGCGGTTGGTTCCTACGCCACGGGCGCGAGAGATGTTCGCGACTTGCAAAGGGCTGCAAAAAATATGAAAAAAACGACGGTATCTGTGGCTGTGTTTATCAGCAAAACGTGGAAGTCCATCTCGAAGAACTTGATCCCGGGCGTGACCGACGAGGTGCCGACGTTGACGCCCACCATGGTATACCAACGCACGCCCAACAAAGTCGTGAAGAAGACGGTCATCTTGCGACCGCATCAGGTGGGTGTCCAGCCGGGACCACCTGGGGAAGATTTTAGACGCGCCTACGGGCGCGGATAAACGAAGATATATTTATTTCCTTATTTATTAGGTGGTACTGCTTGTGCTGCTTGTGCTGCTTGTGCTGCTTTTACTACAACAACAACAACTACTACTAAGTACCGTACTACTACTACTATTACTAATACGATGATTATGAGAGCGCTTTTAGCACCCGAAAAGGGGGGAGCATGTAGCATAGAGAATGTCAAAAGCGCGCTCGAGATGTAATAAATTCAAATGATAAAATACACGCAAAAGTACTTATGGTAGTATTCAATTAAAAAACACGCAAACGCTAATGCACAAACACACACATACACACTCTTCTCTTTTTGTCCTTATTTTCTTGCTAAATAAACATCTCTATATATACACAATACACACGAATATGGACCATATTATCACACTCTCATCGTTCTCTTTCTCCGCTTTCGTTTTTTTATATCATAACACAACACTTGAAAAATTTCATCCATCAACACTTTTAAACAACCGCACAACGTGCGACAAAAGCACGGTGTATATTATCTCATCATTGTTATAGTTATCTCGCACCCAAATTCTTTTTCATTTTCTTTTGTTTCTTTCCATTCGTATTATTATTGTTAGTATTCTCAAAAAGCAAGGCGTTGAGCGCGTCTTTGTCTGGGATCGTGCCTAAACTCTGCGCCCAGGCGTATGGATCGTCGATAGAACTACCGCCACCGTACCTACTATTATTGGTGCTTCCACCTCGTCTGTTGTTATTGCTTCTACTGTTGTTATTATTATATTCTCCGATTCGCGTCAACTCGCTCACGTCTCGACCACTGGTCGTTTTCGACACTGCGAACCCGGGCTGAGGATTCGCGCGAAAGTTACCGTTCGTAGCGCTACTATTTTCTTGGTCATCCAAGCTTTCGTTCGCGACCAAATCCATATCGTATATGCACGGGAACACTTGCACTCTTCTCTCCTCGTCTCTGGTTCTTAAATTCACCACTGGTCTATTCCCAACCAAAATATCGTCCACGGAAACCTCTACGTCGTGTTCGACCCACATACTCCTCGCGTGCATCTCGACGACAATTGGAAACGTCGCCGGCGCGGCTCTTTCCGAGATGGTTTTTTGACACCCGCGAGATCGCGCCTCGTCGTCGCCTAACGTCACCGTGGTCACGCCGCCAACTAAATCTGATAATGTTGGATTCTTAATTAAATTCTCCAAAAGTCTCCCGTGTGCCGTACCGATTAATTGCACGCCTCTTTCAGCAATCGTTCGACACGCCAACGCTTCCATCTCCGTGCCGATTTCATCGACAATAATAATCTCTGGCGTGTGGTTTTCCACCGCTTCGATCATAATTTTATGCTGCTCGATTGGATTTGGCACTTGCATTCGTCGTGCACTTCCAATAGCCGGGTGTGGGATATCCCCATCACCGCCAATCTCGTTGGACGTGTCGATAATAACCACTCTTTTTTGCAAATCGTCCGATAATACTCTCGCGATCTCTCGAATTACTGTCGTTTTCCCAACCCCGGGTTTCCCGAGGAACAACACCGACTCCCCGCTATCTCTCTTCAACACGTCCGAAATCATATTCACGTGTCCAGTTACGGCCCTGCCAACTCGACAGGTCAAACCAATAATCTTCCCGCTTCGATTCCGTATGCACGAAATCCTATGCAACGTCCCAGTTACGCCTGCTCGATTGTCGCCTCCAAACTCTCCAACCACTCGTTCCGCGTGGTCTAATTCTTCCTGCGTGACCACGTTTTCTCTCAAAACTTCGCTTTGTTTCCTCGAATCTTCCAGCCCGCTAAACCTCGCTTCCGGTTGCCGTCCTAGATCCAAAACGATTTCTAAAAGTTTCGACCGGTTCTTGTGTTTTGAAATCTTCTCTCGCACGTCCTCCGGGACGATGGTCAACATCTCCGTCAAATCATCTTGAATGACCACGTCGCCGTCGTTTTCGTTCGACAACATCGCGGACGAGGACGAAAGCGTCGCGTTTTCTGACATTTTATCGATCGAGACCGCGTTGTTGTTGTTGTTGTTGTTGTTGTTCGTCGTCGTCGTCGTCTCGGCGTCAGAGTCTGTTTGTATATACAAAGAAAAGAGAAGGATGTGTGTGAGAGTTTTTTTTGAAAAATAAAAAGAAGAATAAAAAATCGTCTCCCAAAAAAAAAAGAGCAGAACATTTTTATTCGAACGAAACGTCGCTTTGGTATCTTCTTTCCTCCTCGGGATCGAATCGACCCCGCGTAATACAGCGAGGGGTTCGTTGTTTTTTCTCTCACCTCTTCTCGGCGACTTCGGCGAGGCCACCACGGGGGGCAGTTTTCCTTTCGACGCGGCTGGGGCGGTCTTCCC
>MDSZ01025082.1_pt1 | contig 13728 bp, 7 predicted proteins | sample 811201 | NCBI WGS metagenome assembly MDSZ01 (sample SAMN05326647, study PRJNA326480) | marine metagenome | isolation source: seawater | place: Indian Ocean: North | collected 2010
CCAAGAGCGTCAAAACACACGAATTGTAGACCTAAACGAGCCATCTCTTCCATGAATACTCCTGTTGTAAAAGATTTACCGCTTCCACTCTGCCCACAAATGAACATTTTAGCGTAGACGATTTCAGGAGGTAAATGCACATCCTTGCTTAACACAATCGCAGGTTTCTTGGCATCGCTTGATGAAACCGTATTACCCCAATCAGTTTTCGACATAGAGTTTTGGTTGGAATCTAAAATATCACTAAACGGCTCGTTCCCATTTGTAGATTGAGTGGATGGGACAGGCAAAGGCATAGCCATCTCATCAGGAATATCATCAACAGCACTGAAGGCTGAAGCATCTAAAGGTTCCACATTATCATCAACCATGTCTTCACCAACCTTATTGAACAGCACCACTATATGGGCTTTCCCATCTTTCATTCAATCGAATGTGACTCCTTTTCCTCCACAATTGATTTCACCTTCTCCACTCATATTGGCGATAAAGTTTTGAACCAATTTCGCTACTTTACGAAGATTTCCTCCTGTTGGACTCATGTAAACTATTGATGAAAATAAACACTTCGCATATTTAGAATCGTTATTTCCAATATATTGCACGAATCCTTGTTCTAATCTTCTACGATAATCAGGTGTGATAGAATCTGCTTGGTCATCTGAACCCGCCACTAACTGAATACAAATCACAGGGCCGAAATCATCGTGATACTTCTTAGCCCAATACCAAAATCCATAATCTCTTGTATCAGTTTTTCCATATTCATCTATATTTTGACCATTGATAACAGGAAAGTTTCCTTGCATAGTATAAGATGCTGAAGGAAGGTCAAGGTCGTAAGGCAACATATCACTAATGAAAATCGCAGGGGCTACACGAATTTCCGATGATTTGAATTGGTCTTTCATCATATAGTATAATCGGGCCATTCCTGCTCCTGATTGGGTTCCACCCATACCACTCCATAAAGATTGGCGGGTGATTCCTGAAGAAGCGTCAGAATTCATAGAAGCGATAGCCCCTCTGTAATCCTTTCTCTGAGCAGGATTTTCACCCCAAATCATACGAGTGTAATTGTTCAACTCTTGGATGAAACTATCGCCTTCAGGATTCGGAATTGACCATAAGGTGTTACTTCCTCCTCCTGAGCCAAAGGCGTTTATCGCAAAAGTGTGACCTCCCGATTCACAACCGTTAATCATAATCATAGCCAAACACATAGCAGCCGTAACAATAGTTGTGTCCATCCCACTACTCGTTTTCCCGATTCGTGCGCCCATAGACCCTGATAAGTCCACCATGATATTAAGGTGGCCTCCACCACCAGGTTCATCTCCTACTTCGTCTTCGTATACTTTCATCAAAGTTGTAATAGCAGGAGGTAGAGGTGGCAACCATGTTTCAGGTATCAAGTCACCCAAAGGGTCTACACCAGGAATCCATTCAGTTAAACCTCGCAAAACTCTTCCCCTTAATTTCAATTCACCTTCGGAACGGAGTGCAGGTAACAAATCCTTCAAAATCGCATACAAATCACCCATACTTTCAGGGGGTGGAGGGCTACAACTAATTTCTTCTCCACCCTTGATGACGAATGCACTATTACGCCACCATTCATCAGGCAACGCAACAGAAGCCGCCTCAGTAGCATCTACAAGTTTCTCTTCTTCCGCTACTTCCGTTTTCTCTTCTTCGTCACTCATCATAGCACCTCCTTAATCTCCACTCTCATCATCACTTACAGATTCAATCTCTGTTTCATCCGCATCATCTTGTGTGTCTACATCAGGTAATATCTGTCCATTTTGAACCCACTCGATGACTTCTTGAGGAAACATATTAGTCCATTTAGAAGGATTCTCCATTATAGCATCTTGAATACTCTTCCCTTCAGTCCACTGATACACAGGCAAAGTGTAATTCCATTTTGAAGTTGGACTATATCCTCCTCCCGTATCATCTCTCCGTTCTACCTCGCTATCGGGGCGTTTGTATTCATTACCGACAGCATTGGGTAGAGCCCACTCTTTACCTTCAGTTAAGTTAGGCGCACCATGATAACTGTTTTCACATTCTCTACACCACAAATAAGGAGTGGTTTTGATACAAGTTTCCCCTGAAGCAAGTATCACTTCTTCCGACTCGCTTCCCACTTGAGTAAGAATATGATAAGATTTCAATTTTGTAGACCTTCTATTATCTGCATAAGGAGTGATGATTAACGAAGCCGATTGAAGAGTGAAAGGAGGAGTAGGGAATCTTTCGATTGAGCCTGAAGGAGTCCAACACGCTTTATTCCCCTCTGCCCAAGTTTCAATTTGGATGTCTTCTCCTGTTTTCGTGAAGAGAGGATGGCCGAAGGAAAAAGACAGGCTTTCTTGATAACGGTCAGGACAAACCGCAGGTTCCCACCCATTTTCTCCTAAGCGAGCGGAATATGCGAGTTGTTCACATACTGTTACTTGAGGTGTAGACATTTCTTGTTTTGCTTTCGCCATCAAATATTTTGTATACAAGGATTTAGCAGGGAATAAAAGATTGGCTTCTTCGTTAGGACAAGGAGGTTCAGCGTAAGTAATATTCTGAGCGAGGGTTTTATCAGGAACGGGAATAGCAATACCTAAATCATCAGGTTTAATGTGCAAATAACGGATGATATTATTGCCTACTAAGCGGATTTTATAGTAGTTAATGTGTTCTTCTTGAATCATCATTCCTGTAAAGGGGTCCATTGTTTCAAACACATCGGCATCGTAATCTTTATCAATACGGTCAAATTTTCTACCTCCATCTCCTCGTCTTTCAATTGAAAGGAAAGATGAATCTCCTGTGAAATAAGAACCTTCCGTTAAGGTAGTGGGAACCTCTTCTCCTACACTTCTACCTACACTTTCGCACCAAGCACATTCTCGATTGCCTAACGCTCCTGTGTTGAAATCTGTTCGATTCAACCCTGTGTAATCTTCCATGTTCAAACCTCTTCCTTTAGGGGCTAAAAAGGCGTCATAATAGGCATGAGAAGCCATTCTTGCACTTTTAACAATACTTTTTCCTGAACAAAAGGTCACACGCTGTAATGCTCTTGATTGACTTCCAACTTCCAAAGGTAAATCATTAGCCCTATACAGATTTCCAAGTCGGGAAAAGATTCGCAACCGAGGCAATCCTGTTTCATCACTATATCCCTTATTCACAGGCATCAAAAAGGTGTATGCGGCTACTGCTCCTTGCCCACAAGTGCCACCGTTTCTACTATCATCAATCAACACATTAGGTGTAAGATAGGTAGAAATTGAATTAAGGGGTAATTGGTTATTGAAAGTTTTGTAAACAGGATAGAATTTACGGTAGTAATCCTTGTGGCATGATTTACAAGCGAGCCTTCCTACGGCTTGGAAACCATAACCTCTTTTCTGATTCATTAAATTCCATCTCACAGACATCATAGCATCTGATTCACCGAAGCATTGAATACCAAAATCTTGCCAATCTGCCTCGCTAATGTTTTCACAATATTTACAATGTGGACATAGAACCAAGCCTGAATCTTTCACAGAGCCTAAAGGATAAACTTCTTCATCATCTAAAAAGGCCGCTATTTTTGGACCTATGGCTTGAATGTTAGCAGGGTGTGAGCGAAGATACTCTCCAATCTCTTCCATTATTCTTTTCCCAAGAGTGGTTTCCAAACCGTGAACAGTATCTCCACTTGCATTTGTTTCTTGCATCCTCATATAGGTTTCACTTTTAGCAGCCTCTTGAAGATACTGTCCTGCCATTGAAGACCATTTCGCTATTCTTTCCGTTAGAGGTAGACCTCGGCCATCTTTCATTTCAAGTCCACTAATCAAGATAATAGCACCCATTTTTCTAACGAAGTCATTGGTTTGTCGAGGAACACCAATATCGTCTATTGGGCTTAAAGTCCATTGAGCCCTGCATTCCATTGGTTTACCAAGAATTGGGTCTAATTGACGCACACCGAGATAACTAATCTGCTCTGTCGAGCCATCATCCCATGTAACATCCACTGTGAAGGGGGCTTGCATAGCATTACTACAAGGTTGCCCCTTTGTGTCGTAGGCTTGTTTAATCACACCTCTTTTCGTTCCATCAATGGAAATTACACTTAGCGTGTCTGTTTTTCCCGAAATCAAACTTTCAACTAAAGAAGGATAATACTGCATTCCTCTTCCGTAACCACTAAATCTATCGAAAAAAGTAGTGATTTCATCAGTTACGGCTTTTCCTTTAGCCTCATATTCTGTGCGGTAAGGACTCACTAAACCCCACCATCGAGCCTGAATCTGCCTAAGATACTGAGGATTTGCCAAGTCATCCATTTTTGTGAACAGATTGGCTACGGCCACCCACTCAGGGACACTTTGCTGTCCTAAAAGAAGATTGACCTTTGAGTTTACCCACGAAGTCATAGTTGCTTTGTATACTGATTGTGATTTAGGCCATATTTCTTGAAACGCCTTTGCCTCAGACAACAAACCTTCTGCAAAATCTAAAGGTTCAGCGTTGATAATTCCACTAAAATGTAAGTTATTCAAATCGCAAGCCGACCACATCAAAGGCGGTAAGAGCAATTGATTCCGAGCGAGTTTTTTCAAGGAGTCAGTGGAACCGTAAACCTCACTCGTCACTTCATAATTGAGCGCACCCAAGATTTTTGTGGCCTGAGAATCATGTGGCATTGTAATCCCTGTATACACTTATCTGTCCTGCTATTTCAGTTTGCCCATTCACGCATATTTTTCTGCGAGGATGTCGAATAGCAAAGCAGCATACCGAGTCATGTTACCTAAATCGAAGAAAGTGTTACGGTTTTGATATGTGGCTCCAAGAGTAGCGGCTCGCAACGGGTCGTTATCTGTAATGCTTACAACTTCAAGATTGTTTTCTTCCGACAAGTGAACGAAAGTGGACGCAAGACAGAAATTGATTTCAACATATTTTCCTGCACTATCTCCTGTGAAATCAATGTATAATCGTAATCTATCTTCATCCGTTCCGAGTATCTTCAAAGCGGTTTCATCCCACATATCAAGGTCACGGACAGGATTCTCAAACTCTCTTTCACGATTGCCGACTTCACAAATGTAAGCCTTTTCAACATCTGTATCAATCGTGGCAACATTCATCTCTGTTACCATATCATTTATCTCCGCAATCAATTCACTAAGCCCCATCTCTGAAGGTTTTCCTGCGGCTCCAACTTCTAATTCACAACCTGCATAGAATTCAAATGATTGGTCTATTTCATTGAGAAGATTTTCAATTTTATCTCTCATGTTTTGAACCTCTTCATCCGTTCTTACAGAACCTCGCAAAATAATACTTTGTTGGACATTTCTTTTACTTGCTGTCGGGTAGATAGCCGTGCCTTCTGAAAGCGCATCTCCATCTGAACCTCCTGCGTTCTTGATACCTCTGTATGCGTCTTCCAATAGCCAATCGGTATTTCCTTGATAAAGAATTTGTGAGGCTCTTCCTGTATTGCTACCCCCATACCATGTGTGACCTCTAATGAAAGAATTGGTAGGGAATCCAAGATAGGTTCGTATATCATCCAAGTCAATTTCCTTGAAAGATTCAGGTAATTCATCTGTGCAAGCCCCATAAAGACCCCACAATTTAAGGTTGCCACCTGCTTGAGCGTCTTCGGCATCTCCTGAAGTCATTTCAGGACCGAAATTATCAGGTAATTGAGAGCCTGTGATACCATCAATTAACGAATCTACTTGGTTCAATAAGGCCAATTTATCTTCGATAGACAACCATCTTTCAAGAGCCACCTTTCTTCTAAGGATAGCAGCATCAGCAGCCGCATAATTTTCCGTTGAAGTAAGGAAGTCACTTATTTTATTCTGATAATATTCTACTCGTTTGTCGTAGACCTCAGGGATTCGGGTTTCATTTTCAGGATTGATGAAAGGATGCAACATTTTATTGGGTTCCGTGGCGGCCATTTCCTCCATCAAGACCAAACGATAAATCAGATATGGCATAGGGTCGCCTGTTCCTGATTGTGTTTCAGGGTTTCCATCTCCTGACGCCAACCGAGCCATAGCCCACATTTTCATTTCATATTCTGCATAGGTTCGGGCTGACGCTAAATCTCTACGAGCCTGAGCAATCGTTGAATCCCATTCAACCCAACGACTTTGTGACCAATCTCCTGTGCGTCCCATTTCTCTTGCTCCAAAAGAATCCACATCTCTTTCAAGATAACCACTGACGATAACTTCTCTTACAAACTCTTGACCTGAAGCGAATTGACTCGCAGCCTCACTCTTGATACCATATTCCATGTTTCCTCCGTCACCCTTAGAACGGCCAATACGATGTCCAACCACATACGGTAGAACATCCATGATTTCCTTACGAGTAACATAAGCGTTTCCTCGCAAATAAGCAAGAGCCCTACTCAGTTTAGCAAGGCTATTTGTGAAACGGAAAGCAAGCACTCTATCCATCAAAGCCATAGCACCATGACCACGACTGATGGCTTGAATACTTTTAGTCAAATCATTTCGATAAGCCTTACTTTCTGAAATAGATGCGTCAATGAAATATCCTGAAGAATTCAACGGCTTCAAAGATGATTGAAAGTCACCTGAGTTTCTATCGTGAGTAATCATGTTAGGATTTTCAGCCTTGAACGGCACAGCGAAATCCAAACTAACTTCTGCCAAAGGTTCATGCACACCGTAGCGTTGTGCAAACAACATTGAAACAATAGCAATATCCATCAGAGCATTATATCCTGAAGTTTCATAACTCACCATTTTCGTGTCTTGCCAAATACGCTTCAATTCCTCATATCGCAGAGGGGTGATTTCCCCATCAAGAATCTTTCTAAGCACTCTTCTACGAGGTGTTGGCTTTTCGACTCCTTGCGTAGCCTTCGCTTGAGATTCTGCACTAAGGCTACCTTTTAGAATCTTATACCTTTGGTCAAGTAATGCTGACGGGAACATCAATTCCATATCAATACGGTCTGTAAATGCTAAATCGTTACCTCCTACATGGGGGTTGGTGTCCATAAACGCTGTAAAGTTAGGCGAAGAGAAAACCTGTCCACGGTATTCAACTTCCTTTTCCGCAATCAAACCGAGAATAGCGTCTTCTACTGACGCCTGAGAACGATTTACTTCGTTGAAGAATTTGATAGGTTGCGTCACGATTTCACGGGGGTAAGGAGTAAACTCATACTGCGTTAAACCTGTTCGCTCCCCTCTTTCCTGTGCAGTAATATCCACACCGTAAAGAAGTTGTTCGGCTCTCTTATCTTTATCCACCTTTGCGATACCAATTTCTCTACGCATTTCGCTGTCTATTCTTTTCAGCCCTGCATCATTTTCGGTTCGTGCATCATAGTAAACCTTAGAAATGAACCTTCTTGCACTTCTTTTCCCACTTTCAAATTGCTTAATCATATTCATAACTGATTCAACAACGGTTTGATTATTGTAGTAAAGTAACGCCTTCTCTAAATCAGCCGCATTATCGTTTCCAACGGAAAGTGGCTCTCCTCTTTCTCCTTTTGAGGCTGCATCATAGGCTGCTCGATAAGCGTTATACAGATTCTTGAAATTGTTTGTAGTGATACCTTCGTAGAAAGCGAAATCTACGCCTTCAGACATTTCTTGGTCTGTAAGAGGAGGGTGCTTATACCAACCATTAGTCGTAGTGTATTCGGTGTAATCTTGTAGGCTTGCCCCACTAACATGAGGAATTATGCCCTTTTCATCAGCGAATAAGATGATGCCATTATCTTGAAGTGCCTTTTGTGCTATATGGAAATAGTCGTTCAATAAACGCCCACCAATACCGTATTCGCCTTTCACAAAATCCTTCGTTTTGGATTTGAATTCTGAAAGAGTGAAATTGGTTTTGTTTCCATCTTGTGCGCTAACAAATTGAGAAGGAATGTAAATATCTCTCAAAAGATAATTGAAGGGATAACGGTAAGATTGTTCTTGGAATCTTCTATCTTCCCATTCTCTCCTCAATGCTTCACTCCTTAAACTGTCCCAAACTTGATTCTGTGGATTATCACTATCAGATGTAAAACCATACGAGTTTCCAAACATTAACGCTGCACACTCAATCAATGTGGTCTTACCTGTGCCTGGAATACCACTCAATCTTGTGGTCGTATCAGGGGCGAGCCATGCAGCGATGAACATTTCTAATTGTTCGGCTGAATTGAAACCGAAAACTTCACTCATTACACCCATGAAACTTCGCACTTTAGCCAATTCCTTAGCATTTAGAGCCTTTGCAGTAGGGTTTCCTCCTCCTGTAAAGTAATTGTTTAGTTGTTCCTTCAAGCGGTCAATGGACTTCACCATTTCATCGGCTGTTCCTACACGCCCTTCAGACGCCTTAATCAATCCGTTACTAATTTCACGATTTAGGAATACAGGCACTTCTTCTCTGTTTCCTGAAGCGTCTACACTCTCCACCTTTCCTTGATTTTCTGAGTTTAGAAACTCCAAATATTTACGGGACTTTTTATTTCCATCAAATCCACACAAACCTGTAATGGTGTTAATGTCCACATCAGTCGTTACGGAAAGAATATCCGCACCGTATTTTTCAGTCGCCCATTCAAGGACTTCTTTGATATTACTCAATCGAGGGTCTATCAGGTTAATATCTCCTTCTGCCATCTTAATCACTCCCTTCTTCTTCCTTGCTCTTACTCAAATCAATCCGAATAATCTGTCCTGAATTCTCTTTTCCTTTTTCGTTAGCGAGAACGATAAGGAATTGAGGATTATTTTTATCATCCTTTTCCGTAGCGAAGAATACTTCGTAATCTTCAATAACTCTCAGGCTCCTTCTTTCAGATTCAGCCGCCAAAAAGATGTTCTCTCTACTCCCATCTTTCATTACTTCTACCTTAGCAAGTTTTCCTTTTAGAGGTGCAATAGTCGAAGATGCAGGTTCCTTAACTCCGAATTCATAGGTTTCTCCTACTTTCAATGTTTTAACAAGAGTTTCTTCTGAAGTTTCCTTCTGCCCTATTCCCGCAATTGTGGTCTTAGTGTAAGATTGTAAAAGTTGAATATCTTTGATGATTCCTTTGGCTTCGTAATATTTTACTTCTTGAACCTCATCAATCCAATGTTCACGATTTGGATTGGAAAAATCAAGCGTTTCATTTCCTAAAGCACTCACACCCGTTTCCTTATCAGGAGTAATTTCATCTACGGGACAGTAAAGATATTGAGAATCTGCTTGCGGAAGAATCAAAATAACTCTACGAGGATATTGAGGCCACATATCAGGTTGTTTCTTCAACATATCACTGTTCTCCCACTTACCTGGGAACCTATTCGTTACATATCCTTGACCATCCTTAACTTCAAGAACAATTTGAACATAACCCGTATCTTTAGAAGTCAGCGAAGGTTGTTTATCCCAATCAACCACATATTCCTTTTCAAACGGTGCAAAAGCGTCAAAATCTTGGTCATAAGACATCGCAAGGATAGACCTCAAAGCATACAAAGCAGGAGCATCGCCCTTTTGAGTAGACGGGAATCTATTTACAGGCAACTCTTCAGGTTTAATAGATGTTTTTTTATCAGGAGTAGCAGCAGGTGAAGCATCACCACCTGTTACAACACCTGAACCAAACGGTGAAGAAGATTGTGTATCTGATGTGGGAAGTCCCTTCGCCCCTGTGTTGGTCGTCATTGATGCGCCAAAAGGAGAAGCCGAAGTTGTTGTTCCTGCGGCAGATTGACTTCCTACGAAATCTACTGTTTGAACGATATGTTCTAATGAAAAGGACTCGCCTTCGCTATCTACCAAACCAACTACTATTTTGGTAGGGGGTGCATCCCAAGATGCAGTATCTTCCCAATCCATACGAATAGAAACAACTTCTGCCTCCATATTGAACGGTTGATTGTTTGTGTGCCATTGAATGGATTGAGTTTCCTTTGCCTTAGAGCCTAACACATCCACGACCTTCTTACCAATTTGATATTGTCGAAGAATCATAAACTCTTTTGTTGTGTTCTTTTCCAAAGAGGCGTCTAAATCTTTCTGTGATTTGTAAGCCGTAGGATTCAGGAAATTAACAGGTGCGCTGAAACAAACTCGCACACGGAAATCAGCCCCGTTCTTTTTATCCAAGACCAAACCTCTTGTGGTTCCTCCAACAATAGGTATCTTATCTACATCTATTTCACGGGCTTGCTCAAAAGGTATCAGTAAATCAGTGTTAAAACACAACCCACTTTTACTCATAGAAGTGGCGACCTTCCCACTATACCGTGTTTTACTCGGTTCCTTTTTCGCCTCAGGTTCCACAACATCTGCAACAATCTCAATCTCCTCTATCTCCTCATCCTCGTCAGAAGGGGCTTCAGAAGGTTCTTCATCGTCATCATCTTGTGTGGTTGAAGTAGGAGTCGCAGTAGCGGAAGTCGTTAAAGTAGCCGTATTATTGATTGCTTTACCATCTTTATCGCCTTGCATGGTTCCGATGATTGAGTATACATTTTTAGGTAGGCTACGAGGACGGCCTTTATCAGACAATCCAAGTGTGTCCCAATTAACTCCACTTGCTTCTTGTTTGTATAACGAGTTTTCAGGAACAATAGGGGCAGCATTTACGCCACCATCTTTTTTGACTTTTCTTACCCAATACCGTCTACCTTCCAATTTGATACCGTTTTTTTCGTAAGCAGAGTCGGTGATTTCAATAATGTCGTCCACTTTTACCATAGGGAACACCTCTAACAATTATCTCACAGAACCACTATAAGAATGCTCGCCCTTCAAGACCTTTTACACAGGTATCAAGGTCTGCTTAGTTTTCTGCTTGGTTCTGCTTAAACGAGTTAGAGGCTGTAAAAGTTGAACACTAACTTAATCGTTCTTCTTGTTTCCACTTATAGTAGAGTCCTGAACGCAAGTGATTCAAAAGAATATCAAACCAATCTTTTCTTTGCACCATAAAAGCGTAGATACTTCGGATTTCAGGGAATTGTTGAGCGTAAAGAGTTAAATCGTGGAGAAAATCGTCCATCGTGAGAGATAAAGATAAACGATACATCTTAGTCGCATTCTGTTCTCCTACTTCTCTCTCCATCTGTTCCCAAAAGTCATCTGACGGCACGAAAAAGTGTGAAAGGAGTTGTTCTTCATCAGAGGAACCTCCAAGCGAAGAGTAGGCTTTTTTAGGGGGTGTAAGGTCGAGATACCTATTCCAAAGACGAATATGAGATGGAAGGTGTATAGATTTTAACCATTCTAACCATTGAGGCATTTGATTGACGATGAATCGCCTCCAAATCTCGTTACCACCTTTTAGACCCACACAAATCCCTCTTTATGTGTATCTATCTTACTTGTCCCTTTTTAGGTTCTCTTGATGCTGCTTCGGGGTCGGAACCTGTGGGACCTAATTCATAATCTTCAAGACCTAATTCTTCAGGACTTAAATCACTTAGAGAGCCCATAGACCACTCTTTGGAATCAACAGAATCTAAATCTAACTTACTTTCGTCTTGATAGGCTTCATTTTGCGAGGTCATCGCTTCGTCAAGACCTTCTATTCGTAAAGTATCAGGGGTTCTTGAATCGTTGTATTCGCCCTTACTTTCTCGTTTTCTTTGCTCGTTCTCTTCTGCCATCGCTTCAGCAAGACCTCCGATGTTGAAGGCGTTTCGGACTAATTGTTCTCCTCCACGAATATTGAAAGTATCTTGAGGGGGTTGCCAATCTCCATAGTTAGAAATTTTCTTCCTCTTGAAGCCTTCATCGTCTGAGGAGGTTTGACCTCCTGCTCCTACACGGGCTTGATTTCTAATGTGACCTACTAATTCTTCTGCCGTCATAGTAGGGTATGCGTCTTCAGGATTTTTCGACTCAAACGACCTTTGTGTTTTCTCTTGTTCCATCATTTGTAAAATATCAGAAACTCCTTCTTCTAATTGTGCAGGTGTCGCTTCATGTAAATCCATTGAGAAATCAGTTACATCACCACCACTCATTTGATAATTCGCATCAGAGTTTCTCACTTCTTGCGAGGTAAACCCATTTTCTTCGGCCAATGTTTCATTACTCACCACCGTAGATTCCTTCGGACCTAAGACCTTCCATCCTGTATTTCCTCTTTTAGAGATTTCAAGATTTTCTTGTTGGCGTGAATAAATATCGCTGTCTGCTTTTTGATTTCCTGAAGAAGGTGTGACTCCTAACAATTCATAGTAATCTACCTTACCTGTTTCAAGTAGGTTTTTCGGAGCGGATGAAATAGTTTTCATCTCAAAGGGAACAGGATTCAGATTGGGGTTATTACGAGTGGAAGTAACGATTTCTGCTTCAGATTCTTCTGTGGCGTCCACGATGTCGGCAGTAGACCCGAAAAGAGAGTTTAATTCCGTAGCCGACAATGCCGCAGCATTAGCCTCAAGAAGCGCAGCATCGGCTTCATTTAATTGAGTTTTCACCCCTGAAAAATACTTGTAGGCTCCTTGAATAAGCGGTCCAAACTCCTGCATAAGATTTGATACTGTTCCAATCGTATTCGCAGTAGGGCCATCTTCTTCGATGATTTTCCCTCCGTGTTTGTCTAAAAGAGCCATCAAAGGGATAATGACTTGCTGCGACAATTCTTCATTCAATCCAAGTCGTTTTGCCAAATCAGCAGCATTAAGATTGCCTAAAAGATTATCTACGGGTTTTTTCGCCACTTTGGGTTGCGAAGTAGGTTTCGGAATTTCAACAGGTTTTCGATTTGGTTCAAGAATATCATCAAACGCCATAGTTACACCATATCTACTATACAAGGATGATATTTAACTTCTTCTAACGGAACCAATTTTTCAAAGGCTCTTGTAACGCTCCTACAATCATTTCTGCCATCTGTTTATTTCCCTCGGCTTCTTCAGGCTCAATGATGTCTAACACCCCACTTAGAGCATTGGAAAAATATCTTTCAATAAACTTGGATTCTTTTGTAGCCCCTTCTTGACTTGCCGAAGACAACAAATCATTGAGGTGGTTCAGAAAGCGTTTGATTTCTCTTTCATAACGAAGATTTTTATGTGTGAGAACACCATACAGGAAATCCGATTCAATAAATTCCGAAACTCTTTCACCAAGAGGTCGTTCTTCATCGGAAAGATGTTGAAGAGAATCGAGGTATTCTTTACGAAGCGATTCTGCTTTCTTATCATTCAAATCAAGTTTCATTATTTCATCCAAAAAGTTGTTGAATAACTCGTTTTGCGCTTCTTCTCTTTGTTTATCAAGAGTTTTTTTCAATTCCCGAAGATTATTGCGTAAAGCGTCTAAATCTTCTGTCGGTTGTTCACTACTCACACTTTCACCTCATGTTATTGGCGTTAAAGTGGCGAAGTAGATTACTTGTAGAAAGTGGATTTTCTTTTGGGGCTGCCTTTTCTTCGGCTGCTCGCTCTTCTTCCTTTTCCATAAGTTGATTTATTTGCGATTCCAAACGAGCCATTCGTTCTTCTGCTTCAGTCATCTTTCTACTCCATCTGACTTCTTGAGCCACGCCACCAATAACGAGCCCCGTCACTCCTGCCATAACTACGGCAATCGTTGAGTGTCCTCCCTTTTCTTCAGCCGCCAACTGTGCTGCACTCAGAGCCTCTGCTAAATGTTCATTTTCAGCAAGGGCAGATTCCGCCACTACACCGTCTTCCGACATTTCCTTGATGA
>MDSZ01070524.1_pt1 | contig 13728 bp, 11 predicted proteins | sample 811201 | NCBI WGS metagenome assembly MDSZ01 (sample SAMN05326647, study PRJNA326480) | marine metagenome | isolation source: seawater | place: Indian Ocean: North | collected 2010
AAAACGACTTCTTCGATTGCCCAAACAACAACAACAACAACAACAACAACAACAACAACAACAACAACAACAACAAAAGCGAAGAGGGCCAATCGAGATGACGACTTTGACGACGAAGCTCGTGTTAACGAACGTCTTCTTTTTTTACGTCGTTTTTTTCGTCGTCGTTCAATTTTTGGGGGTGTCGGGAAGACGAGTAGGAGGATTAGTACATGTCGTCGACGCGGTCGAAGAAACGCGCGCGTTAAAATCAACCTCCTCTTCTGTCCTCGACGAAGGATTACGAAGGAGAGCTTTGCTGCAAGACGGAGACGACGAACCAGAGAAGGATGTGAAAGCAAGGCTAGGCGATTTGCTCCCGGTGAAAGGGACCAAAACGAACTTTGAAAGAGGATCGGGACAAACAAACAAACCAAAAACGCCGACGACGGGAGGAGGAAATAAACATTCGTTATTACACGCCAATGTCGTTGGCGCACACACACCAACGGCGCAAACGAAAGACGAAATCATCGTGGAAAAAGTGATCGAAAAACAATCGGAGGAGAATACAGATGCAGAATCGTCGGAAGCTATCGTCGCCGCGGACGTGAGCAAAGAGGCGCCGGCGACGAAGGAAGAAGTGACCTCGGAGGATGAAGATGCGGAAGATATCGCAGAGGAAGAGAAGGAAAAAGCGGATTCGGAATACGCATCGGAGAATGCGGAAGAGTTGGCGGTGGAAACGGCCGCGGCGAATGCGATTGCGGACGCGGTGATTGCAGAGTCAGACGAAGAAAACTCGGCGGCGCAGGACGGGGAAACCGTGGACGAGAAGATCACGAAATCGGCGGCGAGTAAAGCGGCCAAGTTTTTCGCTAACGTGAAAACCCGAGCGAAAGAACGGTTCGAGAAGAGAGCTCAGGAGGAGTTGGCATTTTATGCCGATTACGAGGATTATGAGGACGATTACGGGGCAGAGCCAGACGCGCTCACCGGGGACGGGTACGATTCGCCGGCTGATTTAGTCGCCTCGGGACAGGAAACCGTCGAGGAAGCAAAAGAGGATATTAAAGATATCGAAGCGGAAAAAGCGGCGATACAACAAGAGAAAGGAATGAAAATAGCGTTGGAAGAGATCCAAGCGACGGATTTAGCGGAACCGACGGCGGACGTCGCAGATCCAATCACCGGGATTTCCCCGCAGGGCGAACAATTGGAGGAACAAATGGCAACTGCAAATGGCGAACCCAAACCAGTTGCAAACACGCCAATGTACAATTTCGAATCTGGATACGACGTTCGCGCGGCGTTACAAGGGGCCAGATCGAAGGCGAAGAAGTGCGATCCAAAAAAGCGCGTGACGAGAGCGGCGCAGTGCAAACACATTAAGAACACTCGCGCGTGTGGTGGGAACTTGTATCCATACTTGAAGTTTGCATATTGCACGAACGCGGGCATCATTATCCCCACCATCACCTACGTCTTCGGTTTAGGGGTTTCCTTATACGCACTCGCACTCGTCGCGGATGCGTTCTTTTGTCCGGCGCTTGAAACGGTGGCGACGATTTTGAAAATTTCGCCCGAAGTTGCGGGTGCGACGTTGTTAGCGCTCGGAAACGGTGCTCCGGATGTGTTTGCACAAGTTGCGGCAGTTACGTCAGGCACAATGCCGGATGTCGATATGGCTGTCTCTACCGTGTTAGGTTCCGGATTGTTCATCACGACGGTCGTCTTAGGGGTTGTCATTTTGATGGACAGGACGAAAAACGCCTCGGATGGATCATTAACCGGCGTCCTCGTTTCTGCCGCACCGTACAATAGAGACGTTTATGCGTATTTGATTGGCATTTTAACCGTCTTTGCCATTATGATTAAAGGTGTTATCGCACTGTGGCACACCACTTTACTCGCCTCGGCATACGCCGCGTACATCATCTTGGCAGTGTTCAAAGACGAAGGTATCGACGACGACGACGACGACGACGACGAGTCCGCGCCAGTCTTTACCTTGGATGGGGACGAGGAGAACAACAACAAGAAAAAGAAATCGCGAACGCGCGAAGTTCCTTTGTTCGATTTGGCTTCGCAAAAAGGTGGACCGGACGACAACAAAGGTGCGGATTTACCGCGCAGAAAAAAACCTAAAATGTTGCGATTAGGACCCTCGGATGGGTTACTCGAAGGTGCATTCGCCTGGGCCATGTCCGAAGCGCAATGGGACGACATGACGCCGTCGCAAAAGGCTTTGGCGCCAATCACCACTCCGATTTTTCTCATCATGTCCTTGACGATGCCAGTTATTCGCGAAGGTCGATTAGGTAAAGGCTACGCAACGGCGTTGGCGTTCTTCGCCCCTTTATTCTTCCTCGCGGCGCCAGGTTCGGCGACTGCCATGTTCCGCGATAACTTTCCAGGCTCTCCGTACTTTTGGATTCTGTGCATTTCCGCTGGCTGCTCCGTATTAACTGCCATCAAGCTACAGTTTGAAAAAGAAGGCCCGAAAGCCGCTTCGGAACCGATCGCCATGCTCGCTTTTATCAATTCCATCGTTTGGATGCATTTAGCTGCGGAACACTTGGTCTTGATCATCGACGCGTTAGCGAAAATTGCTGGCATTTCTGAAGAATTTTTAGGCGCCACAGTCCTGGCCTGGGCCAACTGCGTCGGCGATTTAGTTTCCAACATGGCCGTCGCCAAAGCCGGTCAAGCGGCCATGGCGGTGACCGCGTGCTTCGCCGGCCCATTGTTCAACTTACTCGTCGGCTTAGCCGCCAGTTTAGTGTACGTCAACGTCATTTTAGGCGACGTCCAAGTTCAAGTTGGCAATTCCGTCTTAGTCTTATTGGTTGGTTCCCTCGCGAGTATACTAATGGTTCTGAGCTTAACCGTTCGTAAATCGGATTACGAATACGCGTTGAGCGCCAAACTCGGATGGAGTTTGATTGGTTTCTACGTAGCGTTCGAGGTGTTCTTTTGTTTGGTAGAGTTGGGAAAAGTTTTCGGGAGCAGACAGGTCATTCCTGGTGGGAAGATTGCTGCCGTTGGCCGGTAACGCGTACACGGATTTGTGTTGTTAATTATATATCTATTTTCGTACCATATGTACCTTACTACCTTTTTTTGCAGCTTTAATCTTTCGCTTCTCGAACACACACACAACAAGGGGACGTCACTTTCTTTCTTCAACCAATCATTAAAAATTGAGGGGATGTCGTTCATCTGGGAAGCCTCTCCTTTATGGCGCACGATCGTCCGATCCACCCGAGATTCCCGCCCGCTTTTCTTCACTTTCATTGCCACCACCATCGGCGCCTCCACTTTACTCTGGTACGGGACCCAGCAGTTCACGAACCCGGACAATTTGGACGAGAAAGCCGTGGCAAAATTGAGAGCCAAAAGTGGTTTAGACGCGCGTGTGGTTTCTGAAGTGAACAAACAACGATTGGGTGTGTTATTAAAAGAAGTCTCTCAAAGAGACGGGGCGAGTTTAGATAAGCAGGAGAAAAGGTGGAGAGACGCGTTGGATGGGAGAACGACTGGCGATGCAGATGGAACGACGAAACGACAATTCGGTTGGAAGAGGAGAGAGAGAGGTCGAACCAATCAGGAGTAGCTTTGGTAGGTTTGTAGAAGAACTTTTGTACTGTAGATAGATGGAGGGTCCTCCGCGCACTTTTCTCGCTACTGTTTTTACTTACACTCGTTTGTTTTTTCATCGCTCTTCGCGCTTACGCGTGCGCCTCTACCGCGCGGCTATCGTCGTCGTCGTCTTTCGTCGTCGTCGTCCTTTGCTAAAACACCCCAGACTTTGTCTTCTTCCCTAACAACACCTCTTTTGCCTCGTTCACTTTCGTGCTCACGAACGGACTTCCCCCGGCGTCTGGATGATTCGCCATCATGACTTTCCTGTGCGCTTCCATCACTTTATTCTTCGCCGCGGATTCCCGTATCCCTAAAATCAACGCCGCTTCCCGTCGGCTCATCTGCTCGTCGAATCCACCTTTGTAAAATTGTCTCAGCTTCGGAGGCGCGAGCATCCACGCTTCGCCGGCGAGGATGAGCTGTCGAGCCGTCAATGCCGTCGCCGCGAATCCCAAACCGAGGACCGCCGCGGATGTCATTATGCTTCTTCTTCCTCTTCTTCTTCTTCTTCTTCTTTTTCGTCGGAAAACAAACAAACAAAACACTCCTCCTACTCCTCCTACTCCTCCTCGTGTGTGTGTTTATTATTATAAGGAAAAGTCTCTGTCTCGATTTTTTTGGGGGTTGTGTGTCCAGAGGTGTTCTTTTTTTGTGTGTGTTTTTTTTTGTGTTGGTGGGAGAAAAGGCAAAAAAAGAAAGGGACCGACCGACCGACGACGACGATGTTTTTTTTTTTAAGTGAAAATTCGGAAGAAGAAGAAGAAGAGAAAATTCTCTCTAAAAGAAACGCTCTGTCTCTCTCTGTCTCTCTCTCTCTCTCTCTCTGGGAAGATGGCGGCAAAAGCGGCGTCGAAGAAGAAGAAGAAGACGCCCGCGACGACGACGAAAAAGACCGGGAAGAACCAGGAGGAGGAGGAGGAGGACCTCTCCGTCTTGACCGTGAAGGAATTGAAAGCGAAGTTGGAGAAGAAGAAATTACCCGTGGATGGATTGAAGAAGGATTTGATTCGACGCTTGGAAGAAAACGCGAATAATACGCGTCCATCGAAAACGGCGGCGAGTGGTGGTGGTGGTGGTGCGACCGAGAAAAAACGCGCCGCGGAGAAGGCGCCGCCGCCGAAGAAGAAGAAAAGCGCGTCGCCGTCTCCGGCGAGAAAAAAGAGAGGGAAGAGCGAAGAAATCTGTGCGGGAGACGATGCCGTTCGGAAGAAAACGAAAAGGTCGCAGACGCCAGACAAAAAGACACCTCCAGCGGCAGAAACAGAAGAAACAAAAGCAGTTGCGAATGAAACGAAGAAACGAATAAAAGAGAAAACGCCACCGCCTCGATCGAAGACGAAGAAAGAGGAAACACCTCCCCGTCGTGCTCAACCGCCGAGTCCAAAATCGTCGAAGAAAAGTCCTCCTATACCTCCTTCAAAAACGACCGAAGAAATGAAAAAGGCTAAAGATATAGATGACGTGCAAACAACATACGAGACGACGATGAACAGATGTGCGTGCGCAGACAAGGTTGTCGAAGAACTCATTGACGAAGGCTTCCTCGAAAGGTCGATATGGCCAAAAATCCTCGCTTCGACGAGCGAGAGCGAACATCCAGACGAAAAGACCGCATTGGCGTTTGCGAAATGTATCGTCCATAAAGCGAGAAATATGAACGTTCCGGATGCGTTTGCAACTTTAAGTAGTGGTAGTGGTAAGGAGGGAGGCGAAAATGTGATGGCGTTGAAAATGCTCGTGGAAACTTTGACGAACGTCGCGTTTGACAACGTCAAAAAGAATGATCCTGAAATTCTCGCGGAAATGACCACGGTCGTTCGTTTCTTTAACGTCTTAATGAACGCGTTAGAGAACGACATGGCACGTAAGAGCGCGTTGCCATTAGTTTCTATTCAGATTTGGAAATCTCGAGACGAGAAAAGGTTGGAGATTGAACTCGAATCCGCGCCGGCGGATGTGCAAAAAAAATGGCAAAAGTTGATGAAGAAGGAGGCAAAGCAAGAACCAACAAAGATGCAAGTCAGACGCAACTTGTGGCTGTTCAATCTCACTTTACTTTTTTTGGACACTTTACCAGTTGCGCACGAGAGCGAGAACTCGATGACGTTTTGCGCGTATTACCTCGAATTTATCGTCGATTTGCTCTCTCAACTTCCCACGAGACGGTTTGTGCGTGCAATTCTGGGTGACGCGAATATCTTTGTTAAAGCAAATGTGGCCATAAATGAAATGATGAGCGATAAAGAAGGTGATTTCGCAAATATCAATTTGTTGAAGCAGCTTTTGGAAATGGCAAAAGATTTCTACGACTTTGAAGTGGACGACCACACGGGAGATGCGTTGAGCGAGGAAGAAATGGAAGCGAGACGCTCGAAAGTCACGTACGCGTTCCAACGGTTACTGTTCAAGCAGTGGCCGGACGAGTTGAAAGAGCTCGCGTTATCTTCCTCGAGAATGATTGAAACGCGCTCCAGTTTGACGAAACAGTTAAAGAACTTGGAGAGCGACCAGTTGCGTAAGCTGTGCTGCGACCAGTTGAAGTTAGCGTCAAATGATGACTCCAACGATATTGACTTTATGCAGAGGGATCAGGACCAATTTTTAATTGATGTTATCGCGTTTCACTTTGAAAAACGTCAATCGAGAAGAGAAATGGTGAACAAATTGCCGCTATATCCAACAGAAGACATTTTATGGGACGAATCTCTCGTTCCTTTTGACGATATCAAGAAGAAGGACGGGATTAATACGAAGAAAAAGACGACTACTAAATCGTTACCGTTGGCCCTGCCAAAGTTGAACTTGCAGTTTCTGACGTTTTCAGATTACCTGTTGCGTAACTTCAACCTATTTCGCTTAGAAGCGACGCACGAGATTCGCGACGACGTCTCCGACGCGGTGCGACGCATGCAACCTTCAAAAGACGGCAAAAGCTTTCGAGGCTGGGCACGAATGGCCATGTCGATCCCAAAAGATGATCCGCGGCACGAACCTATCGAATTCGTGCACATTGGTAAAGCTAACGTTGGAGAAGATAAGCCGTCGAAGGTTCGGATCAAGATGCGCTTGAATTTTTCCGCTGCTCGAGAGGACGTTTTCAAAGAGTGGGACGAATTGAAACGATTCGATGTTGTGTTTCTCGTACACGCGAAACAAGATGCAAAACACGGAGACGCGAATAACGTGGAGTACATTCGAGGTGCGGAGATTGTTGACATTCGCGATGATGAAGGGGTTCCGGCCAACGAAGGTTTCCCGGAACAGCCGAAAGATACGAGCACCAACAACAAGCATCCACCGCCGCCGCCGGATGCTATGGACGAAGGACCAAAAAACCCGTCTGGCTATGATCGCGTGTTTACGTTAGAAGTAGATTGCGCGCAGTACCAACGCGATTTGGAAACGTTTGATGGAGATGTCACGAGACTACACGAGATGTACAAACGTTTTAACTGCGTTATTCGTAGAAGACCGAAAGAGAACAATTTCAAAGCCATCTTGGCGTGCATTCGCGATTGTTTGAACCAGAATATGAACGCACCAGAGTGGTTACAGGATGTCTTTTTAGGTTACGGCGATCCATCGTCGGCGTCACCAGATGCCTTGGAACGAGAAAATGTAGAAAACAACCAAAAAAGAACGAAAATTGACTTCAAAGATACCTTTTTGGACGAAGCACATTTACGCGAATCCTTTCCGGAGAAGAAGGTTATCTTCGATTCAGAAATGCCCGTCCCGCCATTCAAGGTTACATTTGCCATTGACGAGGGTGGCGCCGACAGCAACGTTGTCAACGTCGAGTCGTACATTCCGCCAGATCCAGGTCCATACCCGGAAGATGTTAAAAATCAAAACATGGTTCGGTTTACGCCGACGCAAGTCGAAGCGGTTAAATCTGGCGTTCGTGAAGGTTTAACCTTAATCGTTGGTCCTCCCGGGACTGGGAAAACTGATGTCGCGACCCAAATTTTGCACTGTTTGTATCACACGAACCCGAATCAAAAAGTCGTGCTCATCACGCACTCTAACGCGGCTCTGAACGATCTGTTTCAGAAGATTATGATTCGCGACGTTCCGGAACGATACCTTTTACGTCTCGGACGCGGTGAAGAAGATTTGACGACAGATAAAGATTTTTCGCGAACCGGTCGTGTTGATTACATGTTGCGCAGGCGCTTAGAGCTTTTGGAAATCGTTGAAAGACTCGCCATGAGTATCGATGAAACCTTGGCGAACGCTGCGGAGACGTGCGAAACTGCTGGTTTCTTTTGGAAATCAAAAGTCTTAGCCTTATGGGAGCGTTTTACTATGCTCGTGCTGAACAACAAGGAAACACCAGTTTCTTACGAACGCATTCGAACGCAATTTCCGTTTGCAAAGTTCTTCGAGGACGTTCCGGGAGGATACGAGAACTTGTTCGGCGATCCATCGGAGGCCAACGTTGAATACGCCATTCGTAAAGCTAAAGGATGCTTTCGCCATTTAGTCGAAATGTTCACCGAACTCGAAGAGTGTCGCTTCTTGGAACTTTTGAAAATGCCAAAGGACCGAGCGGAGTATTTGCTGACGAAACAGGCAAAAATTGTAGCAATGACGTGCACCTACGCCGCGTTGAAGCGCTCGGATTTTCTCGACTTAAACTTCAAATATGATACCGTCGTCTTTGAAGAAGCCGCGCAAATCCTCGAAATTGAAAGTTTCATTCCATTAGCGTTGCAAAGAGCAAAAGATATCGATGGTCACGCGCGATTGAAACGCGTAGTAATGATTGGCGATCATAATCAATTACCGCCGGTGGTCAAGAATCAAACGTTTTCCAAGTTTTGTCACATGGACCAAAGTTGTTTCTCCAGATTGGTACGTTCGGGCGTTCCGAATATCGTTTTAGACGCTCAAGGTCGTGCGAGAAAACAAATTTCAAAACTGTATAGCTGGCGATACAAGAAGTTGGACGATTTGCCGCACGTTTCCACGGAACAACGGTTTCAGCTCGCCAATGCCGGTATGGCAAAAGTCGCGCAGTTTATCGATTGTTCATCATTCGCACCGGAATCATGTCCACAGCCGCATTATTTCCAAAATTTGCAAGAAGCCGAGTATTTGTGTTCGTTGTATCAGTGGATGCGCTTGTGCGGTTACCCCGCTCAGTCTATTTCGGTGTTAACAACGTATCGAGGGCAAAAACATCTCTTGCGAGACGTCTTCAAAGCGCGGTGCGACACGCATCCGCTCTTTGGACCGCCAGCTTCAATTTCTACCGTCGATAAATACCAAGGACAACAAAATGATATCGTTTTGTTATCGTTAGTACGAACGAAACACGTTGGACATTTAAGAGACGTTCGTCGTTTGGTCGTTTCATTATCACGCGCTCGATTAGGGGTATACGTCTTTGGCGCGAAGAAGATTTTCGAAAACGTGGACGAGTTAAAACCGGCTTTGAAGACTTTGATGAACGATACCAAATTAGAAGTCATTAAAGGTGAAGTGTTTGGTCACATCTCGCGAAAATTTGACGATGTCGTTTCGGATGACGCGAAAAAATCCTTCAAAGATAACGACGAATTCGCTTCATTCATCGACCAATGTGCGTTGGAGTATAAAAAAGCGGCATTGCAACATCTTAAAAACCAACAACAGTAGCTCAAATTGAAATTATAGTTTTGTGCCGAGTTACCTGGTACCATGGTACCATACCGTTGATAATAATGCACTTCTTTTTTCTTCTTCATTTACTTCTATGCAACTCTACATTCTACTACACATCTACTATTTTCACAACAGTCGGAACGTTTCTGCGGCGTGTTCAAAATTTTCTTTCGTTTCCTCCCACCTATCCACTTTCGCGGACATTTTCAAAACAAAATAACTGTTATCATTCGCGTCTGGAACCGACACCAAAGTCATCGCTCTTCTCTCGATGGTATCAATTTCATCTCCTCTCGGACCAATGCATATCTTTTTCCCTCCACCAATCTCGGTAATTTCCGCACGGCAGACTTCGCTTATCGATTGAAAAACGTAATACGTTTTGCCGTCTCGCTCGATCCTCCTCGTCGTATTCGCGTCGTCGTCGCTCACGTCGACAAACTTCATCACACCACTCTTGTTATTTTCCACGCCAACAATCACATCTTGCGCGATTTTCCCAGCCGCCGCTTCTCTTTCTTCTTTCGTAAACTCTCTCTCGATGTATGTCGCATCTTTCTCCTTCTCTGCTAACTCGAACGCTTTCTTCACCGAATCGTCCGCGATTTCCAACCTCACCGACATCGTGTCTATTGTCTTGAACTGACCGACGACAACTTTCGTTTCCGCTTTTCTCCTGCGCTGTTTCTCTTCCACCGGTCGGTCGATGGCGACCACCCAATCCGCCGGCACCTCGAATGCAAACGCGTTCGACGCTTTCCCCGCGAACGGTTTGTATTTTCGACTTTGAAGAGCGTCGTTTTCACCACCGAACGCGACGCGTCGCGTTGTTTCGGGTTTTGTCTCTTCCAACACCAGCGTCGTCGCCATCGTCGCGCCACTCATCAGCAGTTGTTTCCGCCTCGACATCATCATCGAAGACGCGTTGTTGTTCTTGTTCTCCGTCTCCTCCTCCTTCTCGAACAGTAGTACAGGTGGTCGTTGTGTCGAGTGTTTCTGTTTTATTCCGCACGACGACGACGACGAGGCCATTTTGCGCCACCGCGCGCGAGAGACACTTTTGCCATTCGCCGTCGCCGCGGCGGCGGTGGTGGTGGTGGTGGTGGTGGTGGTGGTCATCGTGCCGTGCTCCTCAAAGCGTCCTACTCTCTCTCTTTCTTCTTTGTGAGAGAGAGAGAGAAAATCCAATCCAAAAAGTCCGGGTTATTTACTCTGAAGTCCAAAATTCGTCGTCGTCGCATGATGAAATCTCTCTCGTATACAAACTCCATTAAATTAAAAAAAAAAGCCGCAACACACAAAAAACACGTCGTTAAAACACGAGAGCGAGGGAAAGAGAGAGAGAGAGAGAGAGAGAGAGAGAGAGAGAGAGAGCAAGGACGTTAGGGTTTTCGTTTACGACGACGAGAAAGACGAGGAGGAGGAAGAGGAGGACGACTACTAAGGCGAGGGGCAAAACGCTCGAGAGGAGAGAAGAAGAAGAAGAAGAAGAAGAAGAAGAAGAATGGCGGACGCGTTGGAATTCGATTTCGAGGACAATTTAGAACAGACCGATTTGAAAACGCAAACGTTAGCGCCAACTTTGGCACCATCGAACCAACTGGAACCGCGTGCGCAAAAGAATTACCGGCAAACCGTCTGTCGACACTGGTTGCGGAATTTGTGCATGAAAGGAGACAAATGCGGTTTCCTTCATCAATTTGATAAAGAACGAATGCCGGTTTGTAGGTACTTTGCCAAGTACGGCGAGTGTAAAGAACCGGATTGTCCGTATAAACATTCCAACGACGACGTGAAGGAATGCAACATGTATAAACTCGGTTTTTGTATCCACGGGCCAAACTGTAGGTATAAACACATTCGATTGGATGGACCACCACCGCCACCGAACGAGGCGTGCCTGATCGGGAGACCGGGGCATATTCACGGCGTGCTCCCGTTCGCGCAGAGGCAAAGACAGAAGCAGATTAGAGAGGAGAAGGAAAGGCAGTTGTTGATTGCGAGTGGGGAACAGCCTAAGGAAGAGACGGTGCAAGCTATAGCAGCGCCACTACCACCGGGCCCTCCGCCAAAAAAAGCGAAGACGGTGGATGTGAATTTAGCGTTACCGGAAGCGAAAGTCGGCGCCGAACCGGAACAAGATTTTGATTTCGAGGCGTAATAGAAGAAGAAGTTAATTTTAGCTGCTAAAAAGAATAGTAAATTTTATCAAATCACACGAGCATTTCACATCATGTAAACTACTATAACAAAGCGTTTATAAATATTTTATTTGCCCCAATCCGCATCTTCGTCGTCGTCGTCGTCGTTGTCGTCGTTGTCCCACTTTGAAGCAGCAGCAGCGCCACCGCTAGTCGGCTTTTGTTGCGTTTGCTTCTTCGGTTGCGAGTTGGACAAGGAGTTGCTCGAAATCGACTTCATGGACGCGGAATTGGAATCCACTCCTTGTTTCGGCGCCGGTTTCCACTCTTCGTCGTCGTCATCTTCCTCGTCATTGTCATCGTCTCCTCCGGCTCCCCACTCGTCGTCGTTCCCGAACCCGACGAATCGAGAGTTTGGACTTTTCGGAGGACGCAAATCGACGTACCCTTCTGGTCTCGGAAACGCGGTGGTATTTGAATCGTCCGTTCCGAGCGTTTTCGGAATATCCGACGCTAAGTTTGAAACCCCGGTAGCTACTGAACTCAACGCTGAAGAGAACCAACTTCCGGCTTTATTCGCCGCTTGTTTCGCGCTTTCCATGGACTCTTGATCCGCCGCTCGAGAAGCCGCTTCTTTCGCCTTTTGCGCGGCCGATACCGTCGTGTCCGCCAAAGATTTTGTCACCGAACTCAAACCACTCCACATGCTTCCTAACACATCGTCGCTCGCGCCGCTCTTATTTTTCCTGGGCGGTGGTTGCGACCCAAAGCCGACGAATTTCCCGCCTTGGCTCGGCGCGATACCTTCCGGTTTTGCCGCGTTTCTTGCCTGTTGCTCCGCAAAGAACGCCTCTTTCCTCGCCGCTGACGCTTCCATTTCCGCCATGGAATACTCCGACCTATTGTTTGTATTAGTATTGCTATTATTATTACGACTATTATTACCACCACCGCCGCCGCCGCCGCCACCGCTTCCTCCTCTTTGTAAGTCATTTTGGCTCGATCGACTCCCCATCCCCGTCGTCCCTTTTGAACTTCCCAACGTTTGCCCGTTTTCAAACCCGGTCCGTTGATGCGCCGGCGTTTCCCCGGTATTTTGTTTCAATCCTTTCTGAATATTCGCCGGTTCTACGTACTTCCCACCTTCCGCTTCCACCCTAATCTTCTCCCTAAACGCCTCCGCAGCCGCCGAGTTGTATTTCAAGTGTATCGGCGCGTCTTTCGGGACGCCGTGTTTCGCCAAGAACTGGTTCACCTTTGCGTTTCCCCCGAGTTGCATTTTCTTCAATTGAACCGCATTCCACGAGTCCATCCCTACCGAGCGGACGAACGAGAGGTGCACGCCGAGCGATCGGTGCACGCCGGAACATTCCAAGCATATGAACGACCCGAACGACACCGATGCCCACTGCGGGTTTTTCGTCGCGCAATCCACGCACGTCTGTGAGATGATTCAGAATCGTCGTCAGTCGGAAAGGTTTGTCGTCCGTCGATCCGAATCCACCAACGGAGGCTCTGCCTCGTCACCGTTCGACCAACGACTCGCGCAAGCAAACACGCGGGAAAAAGAACGCGCGAAAAAAAAAAGCGCTCGAACACGAAAGGAACGGTATTCGCAGATAATAATAATAATAATCCTTCTTCTTCTTCTTCGTCGTCGTCGTCGTCTTCCCGAAACCGGATGATGATGATGATGATGATGATGATGATGATGTTTTTAAAAGAGAAGGGGGTCTCCCGAGAGATAAAAAGAAAATCAAAAATCAAAATCGACGCCAACACCACCCGCGAACGCACCCCGTTCCCGTTCTTCCCCTGTAGCTCTCTCAGCATCGCCGCCGCTTCCGGGCTCGCCATCTTCTTCTTCTTCTTCTTGGTCTTCTTCTTGGTCTTTTGAAAGGAGTATTATATAGCGCGTTTTATATGATGCCAACGTGGTGGTGGTGGTGGTGGTGTCCTTTTCGATGATGAGGAGTAAAACGAGAGTCGTAAAAAAAAAAGACAAAAAAAAAAAAAAAAGAGAAAGAAAAGGGAACAAAAAGAAGAAAGCATCTCTCTCGAAACGAGACATTTTCATTTTTTCTGTAGTAGTAGTATTCCCTCTATTAGTACGACTCTTATATATAATTAAGTGCTGTGGAGGAGATGGCATCGTCGTCGGCGTTGCACTCGGACGAAGAGGAGGAGGAGGAGGAGGAGGAGGAGGAAGAGACGACGACGACGACGACGAGGAGACGAGGGACGGGGAGGAGGTTTAGCTTTAGACGGTCGTCCGAAGACCACGGGGGCAGTTTTTTTCGCGATCATCTACATC